>OLNZ01000697.1_pt1 | contig 30167 bp, 27 predicted proteins | sample 1672981 | NCBI WGS metagenome assembly OLNZ01 (sample SAMEA3136743, study PRJEB25190) | human gut metagenome | biome: human gut; feature: human-associated habitat; material: faeces | place: Austria | collected 2013 | reverse complement strand
TTATAATAGGCGGCTTTTTTTGCGTTCAAAAAAATATTTAAGAAATTTTGAAAAACCACCCCCCAAAAACGCTCTCCCAGTTCAAACAAGTGAAGGGGTTATTTATTCCGGATACTAATAACAACTTTAAACTGACATTACGGAGGATTTACATATGGAAGAAAAAATAATTCGTCGTGGTGATTTGTTTTACTACGATTTTGGTAATAATATCGGTTCTGTACAACACGGAGAACGCCCGGTATTGGTGCTGCAAGCGAATGATTATAACCGCAATTCACCAACAGTTATTATTGCCGCTGTAACCAGTGTGGTTAAGAAAAGGTATTTGCCGTCGCATATAGTTTTAGGAGAGAACTTTGGCTTGAAAAAGCCCTCAATGGTTCTTTTGGAGCAAGTACGGACAATCAATAAATTTGAATTACAGGAATACATTGGGTCGGTAGATGATGAAAGAATTATGCGGCAGATAAATACAGCGATGAAAAAGACATTGGGTTTATGGTTTTATAAGCCGGTAAAAGAAGAAAATATTCGTTGTTTGTGCCATAAATGCCTGAATGACTATATTGAAAATCCCGACTTTATAGTAAGAAGGCTTGACCCATTCGCAAGAGTCAAAGACAACTGCGACAGATGCAATAATCTCGGTTGGGATTATGTTGTAACCGAAAGAAAAAACAAAAAGTAAATTGATTTGTCAATGATACGATAAACAGGTTTCGGCTCAAATCGCATAATTGTCCGTTTTCGGAATTCGCTATAAAATGTGAGCGTACAAGAAAAGGAGGTTGATTTGAGTCGATACCGGAAAGGATAAGTAATGGAGAACACAAGAAGAATGCTCGGCGCAAAAGAAGTTTCTGAACGCCTTGCAATATCAAATTCTTATGCATATAAGGTTATCGACCAACTCAATAGAGAGTTAGAGAAAGCAGGTTATTTGACCATACACGGAAAAGTTGACTCTCTGTATCTTGAAAAAAGATATTTTCCTTGTGAAGACAGTATAAAAAGTGATTAGAAAGGAGAATATAAATGCCACAGTATAAGTACCCCGTAAAAGGCGGAGCCAAGTGGATGACAAAGTTCAACTACACAGACCCTAAAAGCGGTATAGTGAAAACTGCGTATAAGCGAGGCTTCGACAGTAAGCGTGAAGCAAAGAAATATGAGGATGATTTTATAGATAGCCTCATTGCTCCTGAGGAAGATGAAGTTAAAGTTATAAGAACTTACGGAGATGTCTTTCAGGAGTATTTGATGTCGCACAAAAGAGCAGATATAAAAGAGTCGTCATTGGAAACGAAATTCAACATTTTTAATAAGCACATTTTCCCGACTTTTGAGGAAGTACCTATTGATTCGATAACCGATGATGACATAGCTAACTGGCAAAAGAAAATCAATGAGTTAAAGTATATCATAGCTCGTAAAGATTCAAAGATAAAACGATTGGAAATGGAAAACGAGTTAATGCAGGATTTTCTCTCGCTCACAGAAAGGAAGTAAAGCTATCGGTTAAGTATCAAGTAATCTTTAAGCACAAGGACAAGTATAGCGTTAACTCAATGTGCAAATTTTTTAAAGTATCAAGAAGCGGATATTATGCGTTCTTAAAACGAATGAATACACCGGACAGAGATTTACCGTTAGCTGAAAAGATAAAAGAATGTCAGGAAGAAAGTCACGGAACATACGGCTATCGCAGAGTTCATATATGGCTTGAAAGACAAGGAATATACCGCAATCCAAAGACTGTACTTCGTGTAATATTTAAGGACTTTATAGGGTGTTCTTCATCGGGCTTGTCGAGAGCAGATCCGCCGCAAAGAGTGAGAGAAAGTTACACGCCGCCTCATAATCCCGATGTTGATATTTCCTGCAGGGCATAGTATAATATTCGAAACCGCCTAATTGCAGAGTGCAGCTGTGAGAGAACAGCAGGCGCCTATAAGACGGGCGATGTATATTTAATATTTTGAGGAATATGGGGAGTATTATGTTTGATAAATTTATAGCGAATCAAGCGGCTAAGATAGAAAAGGTCCGCTCTCGTCAATCAAACACAAAAATGAATTTAATAAAAACATATTCCATAATAGCCGTTGTCGCAGGGCATTGCAGAGGCGGCGGAATCGGTTTCCCTATGGAGAATTGGATTCTTCCGTATTTCTACGACATGGCTATTTTTGTGTTTGTATCGGGTTATTTTTATAAAAAAGAATATGACGACGCAAAATTCTTCGCTTTTATTAAATCAAGGGTAATGCGGCTTGTTGTCCCATATTTTATTTGGAATTTTGTCTACGGACTTCTGAACACGTTTTTCAGGGGCATAGGCGTTATAGATTACGGTGATCCCATCAGCCTTTATTCGCTCTTTGTAAGGCCGTGGGTGGACGGGCACCAGTTTCACTTTAACATACCCGCATGGTTTTTGCTGTCGCTGTTCATTGTGTCCGTTATAACTTATATTATGCGAAGACTTATGAAGCTTCTTCATATATTGAATGAAGAAGTTTTGCTGGCAATAACATTTATAATTTCGGTGATTTCCATATATTTCGCGCAAAATGGTTATAACAGCGGAGTATATCTGTGTTTGGTAAGAGCGGGATTTTTGCTGCCGTATTTTCAAATGGGCTTTGTGTATAAAAAATATGAAAGTCTTTTGGGCAAGCACAAGGCGGTACTTATAGGAGGTATAACCTGCTGCGTTTATGCGCTGCTGGTGTTGAGCAAGGGCAACATTGATGTTACCGCGGTTTTTGCGGAATTTATCGGCAATTCGCTCATTTTGACGGCGCTTACAATTCTCGAAATATTATTGACGGCGACAATATGCGAAATTCTTGCGCCTGCCTTCTGCAAAAGCTCGATTGTGAAAAAAATCGGGGATAACACATTTTCCATAATGATGCATCATGGTATAATTTTGTTTTCCGTAAATCTTGTGATTTATATAATGTCAAAATTCGTCGATATATCGGGATTTGACGTCGCCGCGTTTAAGAGCACATTGTGGTACGCATACCCGTGGAGAGATTCCAGAATTTATCTTTTCTATGTGATTTTGGCGGTAGCGGTTCCGATTGTAATCAAGAATATTTCAAATAAAGTGATTTTGCGTGTAAACAGTCGCAAAAATATGTCCGCCGAGGAAAAATAAACGTAAAATCACACGGCTTCGATTTTTCGCTTGATATGAACACACTTGCTCAAGGGCTTCGTAAAACGGAGCCCTTATTGTTTATTTTGCGATACCGCATTTTGCGGACGCCGATAAATTTTTAAATAATGCGGACAGTTTCCTCTTCAATTTCGTCTTAATAAGTGAAACGCGCTTCAATAACTTTTAAGAGGAAATTTGAATTATGGATAAAATTGTTTTAATTCAGTTCGCCGACGGAGTTGTGCGGATAATAGCGTTACTTTGCATGTCGTTTGGGTGTGTAATCGCAAGTAAAAATAAATTGAAATAATACGGACAGTTTTTATTTTGAATTCGTCTTAATAAACGAAGTGTGTTTCAAAGCTTTTAAAGGGGAATGTTTATGCTTAGAAAAACCATAAAAAATATAGCTCTTCTTGATTTGCAAAATTTTACTGCCGAGGCGTTAAGGGAAATTAAGAAAATCGAGAGCTGTGCGATGCTTCTTATTCCGAAAAATGCGAGTGATGAATGGAAAAATGCCTATGCCAAGATAACAATCCGAAATGTTGCAAGCATTATAGAGGTCAGCTACAGCAAATACAGCGTTTTAAACGGAATGGTTACATTAAACGATAAAAATGTTTCCGATGATTGCCTCTATATTGTCAACGGCATTGTTATCCTTGAAACCGTTGAAAAGATTCCGGATTTATGCGTGAACGGACTTCTGCTTAAAAGAAAAAAGTCACGCTATGAGATGACGCGAATGAACGGCAGAAGTGTTGAGGTTGAGGATAACGTCGTAATAAAGCCTTACCCTAACACCATCGAAATCGACGGCGATACGGTGAGGAGCTTCGATTACAATACATTGGTGGCTGCGGGCAACAATGTCGATATTGATGATGACGTGACCGAGCAAATGCTCTCCGATAAAAAGATAACATTTGCGGCAGGCAACGAGGTGAAATGCGGCAAAAGTATTTTGGGCTATGTTAAAGTAAATTCAACCGTAGGCAACAAAATCACGGAAAAAAATGAATAACATTGAACTGTTTAACCAAATTTATGAAAAGTATTATAAAAGCATAGTTTCGTATTTTTCAAGGCGATTTGACAGCGACGAGGCTGAGGATTTGGCTCAAATCACCTTTATGAAGCTGTGGGGTTATTTGCCGACGCTCGGTTATATCAAAAAAGAAAAGTCTTTGATTTTTAAAATTGCTAAAAACGTGCTTGTCGACAGACTTCGTAAAAACAATTTTGCCGACTCGCTTGATGAGCTTGAAAGCATTAAATGTCTTGAGGTGTTTGATGATATCACATCTGTTGAAATTCAGCAGATACTTTTGAAAATGAGCGAGATTGACCGAGAAATAGTGACTCTTAAAAGCTACGGCTGGTCGAGCAGAGAGATCGGCAAGATAAAAAATATGCCGTCGTCAACGGTCAGAAACAGGCTGGTTGCGCTTAAAAAGCAAATTGAAAAGGAGCTCGGTGAGCCTTGCGGACGTCGAAAGCACCATAATACATATAAGACCTAAGAGCTGTCGGGCTATATGTCCGACGGCTTTTTTGTACAGAGATGTTTATTGATATTTATTATTTTTTTTGATAGAATATTTTTAAATCATAAATGTGTAAATCGGTATGTCGAAAACAAACGGGTATTAACAAAATTGAAAAACAGTATGAAAAAGGGGAGGTACCTATGCAGCAAAAAACAGTCAGCAAATACACAAAAGAACAGACAAGCGAATTTGCAAAGGAAGTGCTTTTCAGACATTACGGGAGCCGAGCAACGCAGATTAAATACATAGGCGGCGGCTCCTTCGGATATGTTTACAAGGCCGAATTGCCCGTGATGCCGTACATTCTTACGGTAAAGGCCTGCCGCGTCGCCGGTATGCAGCATAATGAGAGCGCCGCGCTGAAAAAGCTTGCCGAAAGCTCGCTAGTTCATATTCCCAAGGTCTATTTTACCTTTGACGCAACCGATGAAATCCCCATGGATTTTATAATTGAGGAATTTGTGAACGGAACAGACTGCTTTACCGACTTTTCAAAATTGTTTTTAAGCAAAAAAAGAAAAGCGAAATTTGCAGATGCAATAGCGGATTGTCTTGCAAATTGGCACAGCGTTACCTGCGATAAATTCGGCAGCCTCGATTTTCCCGAGTACGATAATTGGCTTGATTTTTACCGACCGTTTGCGCAGGATATTTTACAGACCGCCGCAGAGCTTAACAGAAAAAAACGGCTGAAGGACAGCACGCTTAATGTTATGCAAACAGCGTGGGAAAATTTTGATTACATTTTCAGCGAGCCCGTAAAAGAGGCGTCTCTTATCCACGGCGATTTGAATGTTATGAATGTAATGTCCGATAAAAGACTTAATATCACCGCGATAATCGACCCTCTTGAGTGCAAGTGGGCTGACAAAGAATTTGATTTGTTCCAGCTGAGAAACCTGACCGGGGAGTGCTTCGGGCTTTACGAAGCATATAAAAGGAAATATCCCGTTTCGGAAAAGTGTGATTTGAAGTGCGCGTTTTATGCGGTTTATCACGAGGTGTATTGCCTTATTTCAACCGGAACAAACACCGAAATCATACTTGCAGCGGCAGTCAAGAGACTGAAGAGGGAGCTTAAAAAAGCTGGTATTACATCTTGAAAATCCGACTCAAACGGTGATACGAGCACACCTGAATGTGCCGAAAACGAGCATATAGTTAAAAACCATCTAAACATCTTGCGCTATAATTTGCAATCGGAGGATGACATTGAATATCAAAGCCACGGATTTCTGCGACGTCTCAAATTCTGCCGGAGGCGTTATAAAAGCGATAAATGAATTACAGAGCGGAGACACTCTTATTTTCCCGAAGAATGAGTATCATTTTTACAAGGACCGCTGTATTCACAAGGTTTGCCATATGACAAATACAGACTCCTTTAAGGCACCCGACAAGTATTTTGCGGTGCTTATCGAGAATAAGGAGAATATTACCGTGGACGGCTGCGGTTCAACCCTTGTAATTCACGGCGATATGTGTGCGTTTTCTCTGCGCGGCTGTAAAAATGTAAGGCTTGTAAATTTCACCGTAAGATATGCCTCCCCGACGAATTTTGAAATGGAGGTCACCGAGCGTTCGCTCAATAAAATTACATATAAAATCCCGACGGGAAGCGACTTTGAGGTCAAAAATAACAAGCTTACGTTCTTCGAAAAAAGTCCGTTCAGCGGAGAGAATTACTATACCTATACAGCCAACGGCGAGTGCTACTGCAACGTAATTCACAGAGGCGACGAGGTTTTCAGAACGTTGTGCTCACCTACGAAAACCGCCTTAAAAATCAAAAAAACGGGGAATCATACCGTCGAATGCAGATATTTTGTATCGCCTAAATTCAAGGTCGGAGACGTTGTTGCGATGTCACGTAATAAGCTGCGCGACAACTGCGGATTGTTTTTCGAGAGCTGCTCCGATATCTTCTGCGAGAGGATAACCGTCAACTATATGCACGGCTTCGGGTGGCTGTCCCAGATGTGTGAAAACCTGAGCTTTGATAAGCTTACATTTAAGCCGGCGAGCGGTTACAGAGTTTCTTCGTTTGCCGATTTGATTCACGTATGCGGCTGCAAGGGCTATGTGAAAATAACCGACTCGCACTTTGAACACCCGCACGATGACGCAATCAATGTGCACGGCGCATTTTTAAGGTTCAGAAAGGCTTGCGACGAGCGAACCGCCGAGCTTGAATTTGTACATCATCAGCAGGGAGGTTACAAGGCGTTTTACCCCGGCGATAAAGTGAAAATATACAGCAGAACCGATTTGTCGGAGCTTGACGGCGTTTATACCGTAGACAGCACGGACGACAATATTGATAAAAAGACGGTCATTGTGAAATTCAAGGAAAAGCTGCCGCCGATGAAGCCGGAAATGTATGTCTTTGAGAACATCACGTATAACCCGAATCTTACCGTGAGCGGATGTACCTTTAATGCGATCCCGACGCGAGGCATTCTCTGTACTACCGATAAGGAGTCGGAGATTTTCGGTAACACGTTCAAAAGCGTCGGTATGCCCGATATTTACATCTCGTGCGATTGCAGGGATTGGTACGAGAGCGGACCGTGCAGGAATATGAAAATTCACGACAACACGTTTTCTAAAAAAGACCCGATTAAGTTTGAGCCTATTTGTCTTTTGAAGCCCGTCAAGGATGTTCACAGAAATGTTCTGATATATGACAACATTATAGCCGAATGAGCATCGGCTCCTTTTGCATATACGGCAAAGGCACGTTAGTTATTTTTTAACTAACGTGCCTTTTTTACATTAAGTCATAATTTTACGCGGCCGGATTATTCGGCGGATACGGCGCCTTTAAACCTGCGCGACGGGTGATAGGCGAGCAGAGCTATAAATATAAGTACCGCCGTAAGCGACAGGCTTATCGGGTACGCATACATAATGGTTTTGAAGGTAGGCGACGACGGGAAAACGACGTATATCCAAAATACTCTTGTGCCGCAAACGCCTATTGTTGTGAGGAGAGCCGGTACCAAGGATATGCCGAAGCCGCGAAGATACCCCGACATAATTTCGTAAAGCATTGAAAACGTGTATGCCGAGAAAATCAGTAAAAGTCTGGTATAGCCGAGCTCTATTACCTGTGGGTCGCTTGTGAATATCGAGAGCAGGAATCGTCCCGAGAAAAGAACAAGCCCTATTGTGACGGCTGTTGCGATTGTGTCCTCCGCAATCGACAGAAGCAGGGTTTTCTTGCAGCGGTCGAGCTTGCCGGCGCCGTAGTTTTGACCTACAAATGTCGTGCACGCCTGACTGAACGAGTTAAAGACATCGTAAGCTATTACCTCTATATTAAATGCCGCGCTAGACGCCGCTATAACTATTGTTCCGAGGCTGTTGATAGCCGCCTGAATTATTATGTTTGAAATGGCAAAAACAGCACTCTGTAAGCCTGCCGGCAGACCGATTTCCAAAATCTGACCGAGTACTCTTTTGTCTATGCGCAGCTCCCTGAGCGACAGCTTTATGTACTTGTCGGACTTCATTAAAACAATAAACAGCACAATCGAGCTGATTGCGTTGGATATAACGGTGGCAATGGCAACTCCGTTTACGGTCATTTTAAGAACTATTACAAAGAATAAATTCAAAAGCACGTTGAGGCATCCGGAGAGCGCAAGCACTATAAGCGGCGTTTTTGTATCGCCCACGCTTCTGAAAACGGCCGACAGGAAGTTGTACAACAGTATTACGGGCAAGCCGAGCAGATATATGCGAAGATACAGAACGGCATACGGCAGTACATCCTCCGGAATGCTCATAGCCGATAAAATTTGCACGGCAAAAATTTCACCGGGTATCATTACAAGAAAACCGCCGATTATTGCGGTGAGCACCGAGGTGTGAACCGCACGCTGTACGGTTTCTCTGTCGTCCCTGCCTATTGCGTTCGCTATTATTACATTTGTACCGAGGGCTATACCTATAAACAGGTTGAGTATCAGCCCGATTACCGGGCTGTTCGCTCCGACGGCGGCAACCGAGGCCGTTTTGGCTGCGCCCGTGAAGTTTCCGACTACGGCTATATCCGAGGCGTTGAAAAGCTGCTCAAGTATTGCTGTTGCGGCCACGGGCAGCGCAAATCGCGGAAGCTTGTTCCATATAGGGCCGTTTATCATATCCATTTTGTTACTGTTTTTTAACTTCGTCTTTTTCGGCATAATTATCCTTTTTGCATTTACGTATTTTTTTATTTCGGTATTGTTTTTTTAGCTGTGTCGCCTTGTAGGACGCAACACAATTATATCACCAAAAAAATTAACATCAATATACAGATATGATAAATTTGAGCACCGCATCGTGCAAAGTAGTGTAAAAATCGCAAAGCACCGCTAAATTATGCGTTGAAGTAACCGAACTTACTCTTGGTCGGTTAAACCTATAAAATAATCGGCGGAAACATTATAAAATTGACAGAGCTTGATTAAATCCTCGATTTTCAATTCCGCTCTTCCGGTTTCGATATGGTTGTAGCCCTGTTGGGATTTATTGATGATTTCACCTACTTGCTTTTGTGTTAAATCTCTGTCTTCCCTAATGTTTCTCATCCTTGTTCTGTAATCCATTTCCACAAAACCTCCATTGTAATTTGTGAAAATGTTAGCATACTCAAAAGCTGAGTATTGACATATACTCAATAATTGAGTATTATCATAAATGAAGTATTTTATTATTGAGAAGGAGTTGTAAATAAATGGAAAAACAGAAAACGTCATCAAAACGTAAAGCGGCAATCAAAGTGATTGTGGCAGTATTGCTGATAGCTATAATGACCGGCATATCGTTCGCAGTCGCAAATTTTGTGCACAACAGAAAAAGCGTGCAGGCATCAAGCGTTAAAAACGGCTTGTCCGCATACGAGCTTGCGGTGCAGCAGGGATATGCGGGAAGTCTTGATGATTGGCTTGTTTCTCTCCAGGGGAAATCGGCATATCAGATTGCCGTCGATAACGGATATTCGGGCAGCGAAAAGGATTGGAGCAAAACCCTTACCGCAATGTCGAAAAAAGACAAATCCGATATCAGCTCCGCAGCATTTTCGGAAAAAGGCGACCTTGTAATTACGCTTTCCGACGGAACAAAAATCAATGTCGGTAAGGCGGTCGGTGCAAGCGGCAAAGACGGTAAGGACGGTATAGGAATAAAATCGGCAAAAATCAATGATAAGGGCGAGCTTGTCATTTCCTATTCCGACGGCAACAGCGTAAATCTTGACAAGGTTGTCGGTGAAACAGTAAACAACGGAGTCGGTATTGCTTCTTCGATTATAAATGAAAAAGGCGAGCTGGTGTTGACTTATACAAACGGCGAAACTGCCAACCTCGGCGGAGTAGTCGGCAAAGACGGTCGTGACGGCAAAAACGGTGCTGACGGAAAAGATGGCAGAGACGGTACGAGCGGAACGGACGGTATAAGCATTTCTGCAGCGGTTATAAATGAGTCGGGTGAGCTTGTTATTTCATATTCGGACGGGACGACGGCAAACCTCGGTAAAGTAGTAGGTTCCGACGGTATAAACGGTGTGAACGGCACAAACGGTAAAGACGGCATAAGCGTTTCTTCCGCCGAAATCAATTCGTTGGGGGAGCTTGTGCTTTCATTCTCTAACGGTCAGCGCGCCAATGTAGGAGCGGTTGTCGGCGCAAAAGGCGACAAAGGCGATAAAGGCGAGCAAGGCTTGCAGGGAGCTCAAGGCGAAAAAGGTGACAAAGGCGAAAACGGTCTTAACGGTTCGGACGGTATAGGAGTTAAAAAGTCCGAAATCAACAGCGCAGGTGAGCTTGTAATCACATACACAAACGACCTTACCGAAAACCTCGGCTCCGTTGTCGGTGCAAAAGGTGACAAGGGAGAAAAAGGCGACCAAGGCGTACAGGGTGAAAAAGGCGAAAAAGGCGAAAAAGGTGACCAAGGCGTTCAAGGTGAAAAGGGTGACGCGGGCCTTGGCGGTGCCGACGGCAAAGACGGAAAAGACGGCACCGGTATAAATAATATTGAAATTTCAAACGACGGAAATCTTTTAATTACTCTTACGAACGGAACGGCACTTAATCTCGGAAACATAAAGGGCGCAAAGGGCGACCAAGGCATTCAAGGCGAAAAGGGTGACAAGGGCGACCAAGGCATTCAGGGAGAAAAAGGTGACAAGGGCGACGCAGGCCTTGGCGGTGCAGACGGTAAAGACGGCACGAACGGCACCGACGGCGTAGGTCAAAGCTATGGGTAAGGCGAAATAAGCGGTAGCTTTGTCAGGTTTTAATATTGTCTTTTTGGGTGCCGGATTTTGTTCGGCACCCTGTTTTTATGATGCTGTTAATAATTTGTTTGCAATTTCAACAAGAAATAACATTCAAAATATACCGTTGTTTATTCTGTTCTACAAAAATGAATTTTGTCCTGTAAGATTATTGACAAATTATTTTAAAAAGACTATTGTATTAGCAATGTATCAGTCAAATGCAATGAGCAGGACATGACTATTCGTATCACCGCTTTCAGAAAGCCGTCGGCAGTGCGAGACGGCAGCAAGGCACGTTTGGCTCTCACCTGTTAGCAGCTTCGGTGAAAGATTTTCCAGTAGTCGAAGCCGGAAACCCACCGTTAACGGGGCGCGCCATCCATTATGGGCGGCGGTCGAGAGGCCGACAGTAAAATATCGGCAAGCAAAGTGGTATCGCGGAAGTAAATTTGCAACGGCGCAAATATACGTTTTGTAAGTTTAGCCTTCGTCTTTGCACGGGCTACCCGAAAGCGGGTATGCTGTGTGAGGACGAGGGCTTTTTGTTTTGCAAAAATGCATTCGGCTGAGAATCTTTTTTAAGAGAAGGGTTAGAAAATGAACACACTTGTAATTGTGCTTATCGCGGCGGTTGTCCTTGTGGCAGCGTATCTGCTTTACGGACGCTGGCTTGCGAAAAAATGGGGAATAGATCCCAAGGCGCAGACTCCTGCCGTAAAATACAATGACGGCAAGGACTATGTACCGACAAACGGCTGGACCGTTTTCAGCCATCAGTTTTCTTCGATAGCCGGTGCAGGCCCCGTAACCGGCGCTATACAGGCGGCGGCTTTCGGCTGGCTTCCGGTACTCCTTTGGGTGTTGCTCGGCGGCGTATTTTTCGGAGCGGTCACGGACTTCGGCGCTCTTTACGCCTCGGTTAAAAATGACGGTAAATCCATGGGCGTGCTTATTGAAAAATACATAGGCAAAACAGGGCGTAAGCTTTTCCTTTTGTTCTGCTGGCTGTTTACTCTGCTTGTAATAGCGGCATTTGCCGATATGGTTGCAGGAACATTTAATGCATATACCGTAAAGGACGGCGTTTCGGTACTTTCCGATGCCGCAAATACAAACGGCTGTGCAGGCACCATTTCAATAATGTTTATGGTATTTGCCGTAATATTCGGACTTATCCAAAAGAAATTCAATCTCTCCGGCTGGAAGGAAGCCGTTGTCGGTCTTCTTTGTGTGGTGGCTTCCTTTGCTATCGGTATGCATTTCCCGCTCATCCTCTCAAAGGACGCATGGAGCTATATTACATTTGTTTATATCTTCTTTGCGGCGGTGCTTCCCATGTGGCTCTTAAAGCAGCCGCGTGATTATATGACCACGTTTATGTTTATCGGTATGATAGCCGGTGCGGTTATAGGACTGCTTGTAGCTCACCCAACAATGAATCTTCCCGTATTTACGGGCTTTACAAACGAAAAGCTCGGCACACTGTTCCCGATACTCTTCGTAACGGTTGCGTGCGGTGCTGTTTCGGGCTTCCACAGCCTTGTATCCTCCGGAACCTCATCAAAGACCATTGAAAACGAAAAAGATATGACAAAGGTCGGCTACGGCGCAATGGTACTTGAGAGCCTGCTCGCAGTACTTGCTCTTTGCGTAGCAGGCGCGGCGGCTTCTCAGGACGGCACACCTGCATCGGGCACGCCTTTCCAGATATTCAGCCGCGGCGTTGCCGGCTTCTTTGAAATGTTTGGCATTCCCGTACACTTCGCTACGGTATTTATGACAATGTGCGTTTCGGCACTTGCGCTTACAAGCCTTGACGCCGTTGCGCGTATAGGCAGAATGAGCTTCCAGGAGCTGTTTGCGGTTGACGATATGAAAAACGCGAAGCCTTGGCGCAAGGTTCTCTGCAATCCGTATTTCTCAACAATTATTACGCTTCTTTTCGGCTTTGTACTTACAAAAATCGGATATGCAAACATCTGGCCGCTGTTCGGTTCGGCAAACCAGCTTTTGAGCGCTCTCGTACTTATAACCCTCTGCGTATTTATGAAGGTTACGGGCAGAAGCAACAAGATGCTCTTCCCGCCGATGATAATAATGCTTTGCGTTACGTTTACGGCACTCGTTCAGCGCCTTATAGCTATGGTAAAGGCTATAAGCACAGCCGCAGCGGTTACGATTCCCGCAGGCGAGACCACTTGGGGCAAGGTGTTCTTAAACAACGGACTTCAGCTTGTCATAGCTGTTTTGCTTATAGTGCTCGGTCTTACAATAGTTGTCAACTCTATGAAGAGCTATGTTAAGAGCAAAAAGAACAGCGAGAAAAAAGAAGAAAAAGTAAACGACTAATCAATACCGTTAAAACGGACAGGGGACTGTAAAAACGATGTTTTACAGCCCCTTGTTTTTGTTATATTATTTGATTTTAACGAGAGCTTTTATGCTCCTATAACACCCGAAGAGGGACAGCCGAAAATACCGACCGTTTTGTCGTTAAGCTTATATGAAGAGGTTGCGAGATTTTCCTTTGACCACAGCTTTTCATACAGCTCATAGAGCTCCTGCGGCGAAAGATTTTCGAGCGACGGTATTTTTTGTCCGTTTTCGGCGAGTATTTTGTTCTTTGCTTCTTCCGAAGAAGCCATGGCGGCTATGTCATTTATCGCAAGAGATTTGTTGTAAAGTCCCCAATCGGAGTCTTTGTAAGAGGTAGTTTTGTAATTCCACAGCGTGTAGCTTATAAGAGCGCTGTCCATAAGCGAAACGGCGTCGCCGCAGAATACTGTCGGGTTAAATTCACCCATATAGACCGCAACCTTGTATTGGCGTCTTGCCTTTTTCATAGAACGGATAAGCTGTTTTGTCGTCTTTTTCTCCTTATCGTAGGAGTGAAGCTGATACATCATATTCGACCAGCCCATCTCGGAGGGGTCTGGGAGCTTATCCATTCGCCAAAGCGCCTCTACGGTTATTATGTGGTCACGGTCTGCGGAGCGTATGGCTTTTATCATTCTGTCGTATACCGCTTTTCTGAGCGTCACGTCCTGCCACGGGTCAGCGGCGTTTTCGGGCAGAACACCGTGATCGGTGTCCGCGTTGTTGAGCGGCTCGTTCATAACGTCGTATGCTGCAACGCAGGTGCGGTCTTTATACCGTGTCGCTATTTTTATCCAGAGATTTTCCATTATGATCTGATAATTCTTATCACTATACAAAAGATTTCTCCCGGTCTTACCCGACGAATGGTCGCCGTTTTGACCGCCGGGGCAGCCGTGCATGTCAAATATCAGATACAGGTTGTATTTTTCCGCCATTTCACAGGCAAAATCAAGCTTTACAAATCCCGGATTTTCGTCATCGTTCTCGGTTATGTATGTGCCGTTTTCGTCCGACATAAAGTTTCTGTACCAGAAGGGTATTCTGATGCAGTTAAATCCGAGAGCTTTAACATTTTCAAAATCCTCTTCGGTGATGTAATTGTCACGGTAGCTTTTAAAAAGCTCTGCGGTTTTTTCTTCCCCGAAAAGAAGCGTGAATTTATTTAAGGTGTCAAGTTCCGCCCAGCCGTCGTCTGTTCCGCCCTTTACGGTAAGACTCCTGTCGAGGCTCATAACGGGGCACATCCAGGTCTCCTGCAAGAGCCAACCTCCGAAGTTGACGCCGCGAAGCTGTATGCCGTTGTCGCTGCCGTCTGTGAGGTAGCCGTCCTCGCTGACTCGCAAGAGCTTGGAGTTGTCGATTTCACGCCGTATTTTCGGCTTCTGCCCGCAGGACGAAAGACAAAACAGCAAAGCCGCAGACAGTATAACGCAAACTAACTTTTTCATAACACCGCTCCTATTGTTAATTGTTTTTTTATTCGATTGACGAGTAATCTATTTTTCTGTTTTTGAAATAGTATTCCCTGTCGTGCTCGCCGACATCACGCATTACGCGGCACGGATTTCCGACGGCGACCACAGATGACGGAATGTCCTTTGTAACAACGCTGCCCGCGCCTATGACGGTGTTATCGCCTATCGTAACACCGGGCAGAATAAGCGAGCCTGCGCCTATCCAGCAGTTCTTGCCTATATGAATCGGCATATTGTATTGGTATTCCTTTGCTCTGAGTGTGGGATCTATCGGGTGACCGGCGGTTGCCACGGTAACGTGAGGGCCGAACATTGTGTTGTCGCCGACGTATATGTGAGTATCGTCAACAAGCGTCAAGCCGAAATTGGCATAGATATGATTGCCGAAGTATACGTGCTCTCCGCCGAAGTTTGAGTGAAAAGGAGGTTCTATGTAGCAGTCATCGCCTATTTCCGCAAACATCTCCCTGAGCATTTCCTCGCGCTTTTTAAGCTCGGTCGGCCGAGTCATATTAAAGTCGTAAAGCCTGTCGAGACGCTTTAATTGATGCCGCATTATCTCTTCATCGCCGGGTAAATACAATTCTCCGGTGTGCATTTTGTCTTTCATGGAGCTCATTTAAATTCCTCTTTCTCTCTTTTATTGACATAAATTATAATTGATATTATCATAAGTATATCATTTTTGTATACAGCTTTCCACTATAAAGTTTAACGGAGGAATTACAATGGATTACAGAAAATTCGGAGATACCGTGGTTGCGAGATTTGACCGCGGAGAGGAATTTACAAGCTCGCTGCAAGAGCTCTGTGAAAAGGAAAATATTAAGCTGGCGTCCGTTTCGGCGATAGGCGCATTAAATGCGTTTACCGCAGGAGTATATATGGTGGACGAGAAAAGATATGTGAAAAACGAATTTAAAGGCTGCTTCGAGATAGTTTCGCTCACGGGAACCGTAAACACCAAAGGCGGCAAGTATTACAGCCATCTGCACATAAGCGCCGGAGACGAGAGCGGCCGTGTTTTCGGCGGACATCTTAATGAGGCACATATCAGCGCGACCGCCGAGGTCGTAATAAGGATAATAAACGGTGAGGTTGACAGATTTTATGACGATGCTACGGGCCTTAATCTGTTTAAATTTTAAGCCGACTCAAATTAGAATATGCGTCGTGCGCTCTTTGGGGCGTTCGGCGCTTTTTTTAATTTATGTTGACAAACGGATAATATGTGTTATACTAAATTAGTTCAATTTAGAACTAATTGAGGTGATGTGATGACCCCGATAGAATTTCTGTCGGACTCGGCAAGACTGTATCAGGATACGGTCTTGCCCGTCTGCAAAAAGTACGGGCTTACGTATATGGAATTCGGTGTATTGATGTTCCTTTACAACAATCCGCAATATAATACTGCGGCACAGATAGTTTCGATGCGGCACATACCTAAGTCGCACGTTTCAATCTCTGTAAAATCGCTTATGGAAAAGGGGCTGCTGCGCGGCGAAAAGTGCAAGGACAAGCGTGCTGTGAGACTGTCGGTGACTGAATTTGCCGAGGAGATAGCAAGAAGCGGAAAATCGGCTCAAAAAAACTTTGTTGATACGCTTTACGGCGGGTTTTCCGAGGCGGAACGTAGCGCATTTTCCGCGTTGCTTGATAAAATGGAAACAAATGTTGCGGAACATTTTGATTTGAAACGGAGTTGACACAATGGATAAGGACAAAGAATTTCTCGGAACGGAAAAAATAGGCAAGCTGCTGTTTCGCCTTGCCGTGCCTACCGTAATTGCGCAAATTGTAAATATGCTTTACAATATTGTTGATCGCATATATATAGGGCATATCCCCGGTGAGGGCAGCGCGGCTCTAACGGGAGTGGGCGTATGTATGCCTATAATTATGATAATTTCGGCATTTGCGGCGCTTGTAAGCGCCGGCGGCGCACCGAGAGCCTCGATAAGTCTCGGCAAGGGCGATAAGGACGGCGCAGAAAAAATACTCGGAAGCTGTTTCTTACTTCAGCTTATATTATCGGTCGTGCTGACTGCCGTTTTGCTTATATGGGACAGAAAGCTTCTGCTGATGTTCGGCGCGAGCGAAAATACAATAGATTACGCTGCGGCTTATATGGATATTTATGCCGTCGGAACGATTTTTGTTCAGCTTACATTGGGCTTAAACGCGTTTATAACGGCTCAGGGCTTTGCAAAAACAGGTATGCTCACCGTTATAATAGGCGCGGCGGCAAATATAGTGCTTGACCCGCTGTTTATATTTGTTTTCGATATGGGAGTGCGCGGAGCAGCTGTTGCCACGGTAATTTCTCAGGGCGTATCGTGCGTTTGGGCGGTGTGCTTTTTGCTGTCGAAAAAGACCGGACTTAAAATTCGGCTCAAAAATATGCGCCTGTCGCTTAAAATCATAATGCCGTGTATTGCCTTGGGACTTGCGACATTTATTATGCAGGCGAGCGAGAGCGTAATTTCCGTGTGCTTCAATTCTTCTCTTTTAAAATACGGCGGCGATATAGCGGTCGGTGCCATGACAATACTGACAAGCGTAATGCAGTTTGCAATGCTTCCCTTACAGGGCATAGGGCAGGGTGCCCAGCCTATAATGAGCTACAATTACGGCGCGCAAAATCCGGACCGTGTAAAAAAGACCTACCGTCTTTTGCTTATTGTCAATATGATTTACGCCGTGATTTTGTGGGCGGCGATAATGCTGTTCCCAAAGGCGTTTGCCGGAATTTTCAGTTCCGATTCGGAGCTTGTCGGGTTTGCCGCAAAGGCACTCAGAATTTACTTAGGAGGGATGTTCCTTATGGGCGCGCAGATAGCCTGCCAGATGGCGTTTGTGTCAATAGGCAATGCTCCGTGCTCTATAATAGTAGCCGTTGTGCGCAAATTTGTTTTGCTGATACCGCTTATCTATATAATGCCGCATATAATATCCGATAAGGCCATTGGTGTTTATACCGCAGAGCCGATAGCCGATGTTTTGGCCGTAACCTTCACGCTCGTACTGTTTGCGTTCAGATTCAGAAGCGCAATGAAAAAGCTTGAAAAGCCCGAAGCAGCCGAAAAATGACATTGAAAAAAGACACGATGAAAATCGTGTCTTTTTGTTTAACGCATTTGTTTTACAATCGGAATTGTGCCGACTGAAATATCCGTCCGGTTACTCCGAAACATCATTCTCCGGTCAGCAGCATTCTGTCATTGTCAAGCTCTTTTCCCGACTTTTGACGGTAGAGTCCCAAAAGGTCCTGAACGGTCATATTGTTTCTTTCGTCACCCTTTAGGTCGAGAACCGTTTTGCCGCATTCAAGCATAATTGTGCGTGTGCCGAGCTTGAGCGCGGATTTTATATTATGCGTAATCATCATGGTTGTGATGCTGTTTTCCGCCACAATCCGCTGCGTGATGTCAAGCACCTTTTCGGCTGTGAGAGGGTCGAGCGCCGCGGTATGCTCGTCAAGCAAGAGAAGCTTCGGCGTTACAAGCGTGCTCATCATAAGCGTTACAGCCTGCCTCTGACCACCCGAAAGCTGACCCATTTTTGTCTTTAGTCTGTCCTCAAGGCCCATATTGAGTTTTAGGAGCTTTTCTCTGAAAAATTCAATGTCTCTTTTTTTGAGCGCAGGTGAAAAGATAGGTCTTGTCGCTTTTGAATAGACAAGTGCGAGATTTTCTTCAATCGTAAGGTCGGGAGCCGTGCCGCGCATCGGGTCCTGAAAAAGCCTCCCTATGTCTTTGGCTCTGATGTGCTCTTTTTGGTAAGTTATGTTTTTTCCGTCGAGGACTATTTTACCGCCGTCACACAAAAACTCGCCCGCAATCGCGTTAAACAGCGTGGATTTGCCTGCACCGTTAGAGCCTATTACGGTGACGAATTCGCCCTTATCAAGCGATAATGAAATCCCGTCAAGAGCCTTATGCTCGTTTGGCGTTCCCTTTAAAAATGTTTTGGAGAGATTTTTAATTTCAAGCATTTTTCATACCCTCCCTTTTCATTTTTCTGTCGGAGATTGCGTTTTTAACGGCGGGCACCGACAGCGTTACGGCAACTATAACCGCCGACAGCAGCTTTAGCGCGTTTGCAGAAAATACATTTGTCTCAAGCGCAAAGGCGACTATCATTCTGTAAATTACGGAACCGACGACTGCCGAAACAAGCCCTACTGAAAGCGAGCGTTTGCCGAATATGACTTCGCCTATTATTACCGAGGCGAGACCTATAACTATCATACCGCTGCCGGAGTTTACGTCGGCAAAGCCCTGTGTTTGAGCTATCACGGCACCCGAAAGTGCAACGAGCGCGTTTGATATTGCAAGTGCGGTTACGGTGGTTATGTCGGTATTTATCGAGGAGGCTCTTACCATATCCTTGTTGTTTCCTGTGGCTCTTATACATAAGCCGAGAACGGTTTTAAAGAACATAATCAGCAGTGCTACACATATCGCGCAGATTACCGCCGCCAAAATCATTTTAGGCAGATCCCCCGAGCTGTTTTCGCCGAACAGTGACGCGAAACCGTCATAAAATCTCTTTTTGCCTATCAAAGATACATTGGGAGCACCCATAATAGTTATATTGACTGTGTAAAGACCGCTCATGGTGAGTATTCCGGCAAGTATCGGGTGAATTTTTGCTTTTGTCTGTAAAAATCCCGTGACAATTCCTGCGGCAAAGCCGGCGAATACGGCCGCCGTAAGACCCAAAAACGGATGACCCGAAGCGCACAGGACTGCGGAGACGGCAATGCCGAAGGTGAAGCTTCCGTCAACGGTGAGGTCGGGAATGTTCAGTATGCGGAATGAAATGTAGACGCCGAGTGCCAAAAGAGCGTATTGAAAGCCGAGCAGCACCGCGCCCGAAACAACAGAAAGCATAAGCTTTCCTCCTAACAAAAATTTAAAGGGGCTGCAAAATACTCGGAAAGCGACAATCAAAGCGGCGTGTTAAAGCTATGCCGCCGAGATGCTTTTCGAAAATTTTCCTAGCCCCTGAAAGACTCAAATTATGCGCCGATGAACTGATAGTTGTCACCGGTAGGTGTTTTAATACCGAGTGTGCTTGCGGTCTTGCTGTTTATGACATACTGATAATCCGTGAGCGCAACTGCGGGAACCTCCGATACGGGAGTACCTTTTAAGATTTTATCAGCCATATCGGCAGCTTTTTCGCCGAGCTGTGTGTTACTTACACTGACGCTTGCAAGCGCGCCTTTCTGAACCATTACGGGGTCGCTGCCGTATACGGGAATCTTTTTGGCTGTTGCCGCCTCTACTACCTGCTCCATGGCAGCCTGTACGGTGGAATCTATGGGAATGTAAAGAGCATCACACTTTGCGGCGAGCGAGGTTGCGGCCGACTGTACCTCTGAGGAATTTGTAACGGTTACCTCTTCGTAGGCATAGCCGCTCTGTGAGAGGTAATCCTTAGCCTTAGCGGCGGTTTTTACGGCGTTATCTTCGCCCGAGCAGTAGAGTATGCCTATTTTTTTGACATCGGGAGTAAGCTCTTTTGCAAGGCCGAATATCTGGTCAACCGGAACTATGTTTGAGGTACCGGTTGCATTTTTATCGGGCTTTTCCATGCTTGTCATAATGCCGGAGCCGACGGGATTTGTAACGGAAATAAATACGACGGGAGTTTTAAGACCTTGATTTACGACTGACATTGTGGCAGGCGTAACTATCGGAACTATAAGGTCGTAGTCGCCGTTTTTAAGCCCCTGGCTTATGGTGTTGAGCGCGGACTGATCGCCCTGTGCATTTTTGATGTCAAATATCATCTGCGCTTCATCGTAGCCGAGTGTTCTCATCTCCTGAATAAATGACTCGCGCATCTCTGTGAAGGCACCGTTGTCTGCGAGCTGAACTATTGCGACCTTGTACTTCTTACCGGTGTTGTTTGTGCCGGGGTCGGAGTTCGTGGTGCTGTTTGTTTTGTCTGTGCTTTGGCAGGATGCAAATGTGAGCACCGTGAGCATAAGTGACAGCATAACTGCAAAAAACTTTTTCATTTTAAAATCCTCCTGAAATCTTCTGTATAATAAAAAAGCTGCCCTTGTAAAAATACAAGGACAGGAAATTACCTGCGGTACCACCTTGATTAGCGTAAAACGCTCACTCTGACGGAATACTGACATATTCCTCTTTCTGTAACGTGAAAGCTCCGTCGCAACTTTTCATTGCGCCCTCAGCGGACCATTTGTCTGCACCGTAACAACCGGACTCACACCGCCTCCGGCTCGCTAAATGTTCGTTTTGCAGTTTTACTTCCGTTTCATCGGTTTAGGTCATTAAAACACACTTTAAATTTTTTGTCAAGGGTTTATTTTTGATTTTTTTATGATACAATAACATCGGTACAGTTGCTTTGCGCGGTACCGATATTTTCCCAAGGGGCGTGTTACACAATGGTAAGGCATATTATTTTTTGGACATTTTCCGACAATGTCAATGATTCAAACCGTAAAGAGGTACTGAAAATGATGTCTGACTCGGTTAAGAATCTCGTCGGAAAGATTCCGGGACTCATAAAAGCGGAAATCGGTGAAAACTTCGCCGACAGCGACTGCGATTTTGTATTTTATGCGGAATTTGAGCGTATGGAGAATATTCCGGCATTTCAGGTGCATCCGCTGCATGTTGCCCATAAGGAGCGTTCGGCGCCGTATGTAAAAACACGCTTTGTCGCAGACTTCATTTCGGAGTAATCAAAACATTATTTAATATCGTTGAGCGTCTCGTAAGCTAAGTCCGGCAGGTCTGTAAAGACTGCGTCCGCACCGTTTCTTTCGAGGCGCTTCATTATTTTCGGGTCGTTTATGGTCCAGTACTGAACGGCTATACCGTAGCTGTGGGCGTAATTTATAAGCCTTGTAGTACCGAGGTTGAAGAAGTAATCCTTATACGGAATGTGCAGATATTTAAACTTGAAATGACCCTGCTTATACGGAATGTGAAAGAAACTCTGAAAATAGAATCTGACCACCTCGTGTATTGTGGCCGAACGTGTTATGTCGGGATATTTTTCGTCAAGATACCGAATATTGCTCTTGTGAAACGAGGCTACGGCCGTGCGTGAGAGCATATTATACTTTACCAAAAGGCGGTGAAGCTCATCTGCGGTGCGGTAACCGATGTCACCGTCGTTTTTAATATCAACGGTAAAGGTGTAATCCCCGTACGGAGCAAGAAAATCAAATACGTCGCTGAGCCTTATAATGCGGAGTGAGTCCGGAATTTTGTCGCCTCGCAGACCCTCGTAAGGTATAGAACCGTCGGGAAGAACAAACTTTTCGCCCATATTAAGCTTTCGCAGCTCCTCAAAGCTCAGGTCGCACGGCAACACGCCGGGCTTGCCGAAATATTCCTCCGAATCGCTTGTGCGGTCAAGCGTGTCGTCATGCAGGACTATTATTTGGCCGTCCTTTGTGAGGTGCAGGTCAAATTCAAAGCCTTCAAGTTCGAATTTATCCCTGTTCTTAATCATATTCTGAAAGGCGAGCAGAGTATTTTCCGGAGCGAGCCCTGCCCCGGAGCGATGAGCCAAAACTCCCGTCTTGCCATATGGCAGTATAGCCGGATTGTCGCTCTTAATGTTCTTCTTGGGCTTGTCGGGCGTTTCCCCTCTGAATATGATGCATACTAAAAATACAACCGCTGCCGTAATAAACAGCACCGTAAAAAATGTTTTCATTTTGCCCTCCCGCTTGATACGCATATAATGTGCATAATTAACAATATATATTGTATTATAAGGCGATTTATATAATAAGTCAATAAACAAAGACGAAAAGAAAGACGGACATAAAACACAAGCTTTATATCCGTCTTTTAAATTTATTTATGAGTCACCGTTATATCAGTCGTCCTTGCCGCAGCAGTATTTGTACTTTTTACCGCTTCCGCATGGGCACGGGTCGTTTCTGCCGGGCTTTTTGGCTTTTCTGACCGGCTGCTTCTTTTCACTGCCGTCGGTAGCTCCGCTTGTGGAGGTAATCTTGCCCTGCTGCTCGCGCTTTGTGTCCGCTTCGGTGCGGATTACAACCGTAAGAATGCCGGTGACCGTACCCTCGCGAATGGCATCGGTCATTTCCTCAAACATATCGTAGCTCTCCATACGGAACGCTACTATCGGGTTCTGCTGACCGTAGGAACGAAGGTAAATACCGCGCTTTAATTCCTCCATTGCGTCGAGGTGATCCATCCAGTGGCGGTCTACGTTCTGAAGAAGTATTTTTCTCTCGAGCAGGCTCATAATCTCCGCTCCGTACTTCTGCTTGCGGTCGTTGTAAAGCTTTTCGGCTTTTGAGAGGAAGTATTTAAGATAATCGTCGGGGGTCTTGAGCTCGTCGAGCGAATCGGAACCTATAATCCAGCCGAGCTTTGTCTTCATACCGGCGAGGTTCCACTCGTTTTCGGGAAGTGACGACGGGCAGTAGAACTGAACCATACTGTCAAAGTAGTCGTTTATCATCTTCTGAATCGTTTCGTGAAGATCGGCTCCGTCGAGCACCTGATTGCGTTCGCTGTAAATCTTTTTACGCTGCTCGTTCATAACGTCGTCGAATTCGAGGACGTTGCGGCGCGTTGCAAAGTTGTTGGCCTCTACCTTTTTCTGAGCACTCTCAATTGATTTTGAAAGAATGCCGGCCTCTATCGGCATATCGCCGACTGCCTTGAAGTTGTTAAGGATGTTATAGAATCTGTCACCTGCAAAGAGTCTTAAAAGGTCGTCCTCGGCAGAGAGGAAGAACTGGCTGTGACCGGGGTCTCCCTGACGTCCCGAACGGCCGCGCAGCTGATTGTCGATTCGTCTCGACTCGTGGCGTTCCGTGCCTATGATGTAAAGACCGCCTGCATTTCTAACCTTTGCGGCTTCGTCCTTGAGCTCTTCCTTGTGCTTGTTTTCAAGCTCACGGAATGTCTTTCTCGCTTCGAGGATCTCTTCGTCGGAAGTCTCTGCATAACCTGTTGCCTCGGCAATAAGCTCATCCGAATAGCCCTTTTTACGCATCTCGGCCTTTGCCATGTATTCGGGGTTTCCTCCGAGAATAATATCGGTACCGCGGCCTGCCATATTTGTGGCTATCGTCACGGCTCCGAATTTACCTGCCTGAGCTATGATTTCGGCTTCTTTTTCGTGGTACTTGGCGTTGAGTACCTCGTGCTTTATACCGCGTTTTTTGAGTGCCTTTGACAAAGCCTCGCTCTTTTCGATGCTTATCGTACCCACGAGCACGGGCTGACCGTTTTCGTGACATTCTATAATGCGGTCGATTATAGCATTGAATTTAGCCTGTTCCGTTTTGTAGAGAACGTCCGGGTCGTCGATTCTTATCATCGGCTTGTTAGTCGGAATCGAAATGACATCGAGAGAGTAGATCTCCTGGAACTCGGTGCTCTCTGTCATGGCGGTACCGGTCATACCCGAAAGCTTGTCGTAAAGTCTGAAGTAATTCTGGAAGGTGATGGTGGCGAGCGTCTTAGACTCTCTCTCTACCTTAACGCCCTCCTTTGCCTCGATAGCCTGGTGCAGACCCTCGCTGTAACGACGGCCGAGCATTATACGTCCGGTGAATTCGTCAACTATGAGAACTTCGCCGTCCTTTACAACGTAGTCAACGTCGCGTTTCATAACGCCTATGGCCTTTATTGCTTGCTCTATGTGGTGGAGAACGGTTATGTTCTCGCTGTCCATAAGGTTTTCGAGGTTAAAATATGCCTCTGCCTTTGCAATACCGGATTTTGTGAGCGTTGCGGTTTTTGCCTTTTCGTCAACTACGAAGTCGCCGTCCTCGGAAAGCTCCTCCTCGGCGTTCTGCTTTGAGTCGAGCTCCTTTACGGTAACCTTTTTAAGGGTTTTTGCGAAGCTGTCGGCAATCTTATAAAGGTCTGTCGACTTGTCGCCGACGCCTGATATGATAAGGGGTGTTCTCGCTTCATCGATAAGAATCGAGTCGACCTCGTCCACGATGGCAAACGAGTGACCGCGCTGAACTCTCTGCTCCGCATAGGCTATCATATTGTCTCGAAGATAGTCAAAGCCCATCTCATTGTTTGTGCCGTAGGTTATGTCGGCGGAGTATGCCGCCCTTCTCTCGTCGTTGTTGAGCTCGTGGACTATAAGTCCTACGGAAAGACCGAGGAAGCGGTAGAGCTTGCCCATCCACTCCGAGTCGCGGCGGGCGAGATAATCGTTGACGGTTACTATGTGAACGCCTTTTCCGGAAAGAGCGTTGAGGTAAGCGGGCAATGTTGCGACGAGGGTTTTGCCCTCGCCCGTTTTCATCTCGGCAATACGACCCTGGTGAAGTATGATACCGCCGATTATCTGAACCGGGAAGTGCTTCATGTTGAGAACTCTTGATGAAGCCTCGCGGCATACCGCAAATGCTTCGGGGAGAATATCGTCGAGCGTTTCGCCGTTTTTAAGTCTTTCTTTGAACTCCGGAGTCTTCGCCTTCAGCTCCTCGTCGGAAAGGCGAGAATATTCGTCCTCATAGCTTAATACCTTTTTTTGAATGGGCATTACGCGTTTTACTTCTTTCGACGAATAATCTCCGAAAATTTTGGTTAACAGTGACATTTATCGTGTTTCCTTTCGTAAAAAGAATGGAGTTTGCCGTATACGGGTTACATTATACCATACATATTTAAAAAAATCATTAAAAATTTTTATAAAATTGCAAATGCTTTTTAAATAAAATTTATTGGGAAAGTGTTCGGTTTTCGTTGACTTTAGATAAAGATTTTGTTATTATTAAATGCATAGTTATATGCTATTTCGGTTTATTTATTAAAAGAAGCGAAGGAGGAATTAAATTGACCGACACAAAAACACTTGCATACATCAATATGTATGCCGTCCTCGGAACTCTCGAAAATCTCTGTGAGCTTGACGACAAGGCCAAGGAGATATTATCCGGACTTAAAAAGCCGGTATCCGTTTGTTTCGATGTTAAGCACGGACCGTCTGCAACAATTAAATTTACAAAGAGCGGCTGCCGTATGGAAGACGGAGTGAGAGATTGCGATATTTACATACCGCTTTCTTCCTGCGAAAAATTCAACGGCGTAATTGACGGAACCGTTACTCCTGTACCGCTTAAGGGTCTTACCAAGATAGGTTTCCTTCTCAAGACCTTTACGGCCCTTACCGACCGACTTTCCGAAGTAATGCAGCCGAGCGAAGAGGCTCTTAAGGACAGGGCGTTTTTTGAGCTTTCGACTAAGCTTACATTCTACACCATTTCCGTTGCGCTGTCTCAGATAGGCAATCAGGATAAAATCGGCCAGGCAAGCGCTTCTTATATGCTTGACGGTGATATAGCATTTTGCATTAAAGACGGCCCTGCCGCAACAATTCGCGTTAAGGATCATCACCTTGTAACAATCAAGGAATATCCGAAAAAGCCGAGAGCTATTATGCAGTTCGACACCATTGACCTTGCTTACGATCTCTTCAACGGCAAAGTTAATTCTCTTGAATGTATAGGTAAGGGTACCGTTGAGATTCGCGGCATGCTTTCCATGGTAGACAATATGAACAGAATACTCGACAGAGTAGCTCTGTATTTAGCATAAGGAGGGCGATAAATATGAGTAAATTCCCGGAATACAAACACACTAAGAGCCATGAATACTTTGACAGAGCCATTAAGGTAATACCCTCCGGTATTTACGGTCACCTCGGCCCAGCAGAGGGTCTTTGGGTTCCCGTTTCAAAATGGCCTTTCTATTCCGAAAAAGCAAAGGGTACATATTTTTGGGACGTTGACGGCAACAAGTACATAGATTATATGTGCGCTTACGGCCCCAATGTGCTCGGCTATAACGACCCCGATGTTGATGCTGCCGCTATGAAGCAGATGAAGCTCGGCAACTGCACAACCTCTCCGTCAAAGGTTATGGTTGAGTGTGCCGAAAATCTTGTAAATACCGTAGCTTCCGCAGACTGGGCATTCTTTGCAAAGAACGGCTCCGACGTTACAACGCTTGCGGTTATGACCGCTCGTGCACACACCCACAAGAAAAAGATGTTCTTCTTAAAGGGCTATTATCACGGCGACTTCCAGTGGGGTCAGAAAATAGACTACCCCGGCATACTTCCCGAAGAGGTTGCAAACAACGTTGTTGTTCCGTGGTTTGATCTTCAGGCTCTTGAGGACGCTTACAACGCTTGCGACGGCGACGTTGCAGGCCTCATAGCTCAGCCGTACGATCACGGTAACTTCTACGACAACCGCTGTGCCTCCAAGGAGTATTGGCAGGCTGTTCGTAAGTTCTGCGACGATCACGGTATGGTTCTTATCTTCGACGACGTAAGAACGGGCTTCCGTCTTGATATAGCCGGCTCAGACCATTATTACGGAATCAAAGCCGACCTTATCTGCTTCTGCAAGGCTCTTGCAAACGGATACAATATGTCTGCTCTCTGCGGCGGCGAGCATATGAAAGCCACCGTTTCGGGCGTTACATACACAGGCTCTTACTGGATGAGCGCAATCCCCTTCGCCGCTTCCATAGCCTGCATCGACAAGATGAAAAAGCTTAACACACCCAAGATGTTCCGCGAAATGGGCACAAAGCTTACCGAGGGCTTTAAGGCTGCCGGTAAAGAGCACGGCTTTGACCTTGTGGTTACCGGTGAACCGGCACTCTTCTATCTTCGTATCGCAAACGATGACAGCCTTATGCTTCATCAGGAGTGGGTATCCGAGTGCGTAAGCCGCGGCCTGTTCCTCGCATCACACCACAACCACTTTATGAATGCCGCCGTTACCGACGAGGACATCAAAAAGTCCATAGAGATAGCTGAGGACGCATTCTCGGTAGTTGAGAAAAATCACCCCGAGCTCAAGGGCTGATTTCAAACACGGATTTAAGGCGGCTGTGCGTGGAGCGCGGCCGCCCGTAATACAAAACTTTACATTCAGGGAGGAAAATTATGGAAAGAGCACCTTTGACCAAGGAGGAATGGCTCGCGCTTGAGAAAAAAGCCAATGATTTAAGGCATCTCTGTCTTCAGACCACGGTTTGGGCAGGAAGCGGTCATATTGGCGGCGGAATGAGCGTTATGGACATTCTTACCGTTATGTATCACAGATACCTTAACATTAAAAAGGAAGATCCGAAGTGGGAGGATCGCGACAGATTCATACTCAGTAAGGGTCACGCCGGCATAGCTTATGCACCTGTGCTTTGCGATTTCGGCTACAATGATCCCGAACAGCTCAAGACCTTTAACCTTACAAATTCCAAGATGGGTATCCATCTTGACTCAAATAAGGTTGCAGGCGTTGACGCTTCCACCGGCTCTCTCGGCCACGGTATTCCGATAGCGGCGGGCACTGCAATTGCCGCAAGAGTTCTCGGCAAGGACTACTACACCTACGTTGTAACAGGCGACGGTGAGCTTGACGAGGGTTCAAACTGGGAAGGTCTTATGACCATCCGTCATTACAATCTTACAAACTGCATCACGATTGTTGACCGTAACCACTGCATGATAGACGGCAACACCGAGGATGTTATGAAGCTCGAACCGCTTGCGGATAAATTCGTTGCATTCGGCTTCCATACAATCGTTTGCGAGGGCAACAACATCGTTTCTCTCTGCAAGGCTATTGATGAGGCACACAAGACCAAGGATAAGCCTACCGTTATAGTTGCCGATACCATTAAGGGCGTCGGAATTAAGCTTACAAGCGGTAACTACAAGTGGCATTACGGCGCCATTGATGAAGAGATGGCAAAGGTTGCCGCAAAAGACCTTGATGAATACAGTGCTGAGCGTATAGCTCGCTGCGGAAAGGAGTTTGAATAATGGCAGGCGGATTTGTATATAACGTAATTGAGACTCCCGAGCTTTCCACCTCGGAGATTTACGGAAAAACCTTGGCGGACCTTGCCAAGGAGCATAAAGAAATAGTTGCGGTCACAGCTGACCTTGCAACCTCCACAAAGCTTCAGGACTTCACAAATGCGTGCCCCGACAGAGTTTTCAATGTCGGTATCGCAGAGCAGAATATGATCGGCGTAGCGGCAGGTATGGCAAGAGCGGGGCTCGTTCCCTTTGCCTCGACCTTCTCCGTGTTTGCTTCTCTTCGTGCGGCAGATCAGCTGCACACCGATATCTGCTATCAGAATGTCAACGCTAAAATTATAGCTACGCATTCAGGCACCTCTTTCGGTCAGGCGGGTTCTACTCACCACGCTATTGTTGACCTTGCGGTTACAAGAGCTATGCCCAATCTCACCGTTATCTGCCCGGCAGACGGTTATGAGACGGCAAATGCGGTTCGCGCCGCTTATGAAAACTTCGGCCCGTATTACATCAGAATTAACCGCGGTTTTGACCGTGTCCTTTATGATAATGAGGATTACGGCTTTGAAGTAGGTAAGGCTGTTGAGGTTCATCCCGGCACCGACATTACCGTAATAGCCTGCGGCTCCTGTGTATTCCAGGCTCGTGAGGCTGCCAAATTCCTTGAGAGTGCAGACGGACTTAAGGTTCGCGTACTCAATATGCATACCATTAAGCCTATCGATAAAGAGGCTATCTTAAAGGCTGTTCAGGATACTCGCCGTATAATCACGGTTGAGGACCACAACATAATCGGCGGTCTCGGCTCTGCCGTTGCCGAGGTTGTTGTTGAATCCGGTAAGGGCTGCGCCTTCAAGAAGCTCGGTCACCCCGACAAGTTCGCTCCCATCGGTCTCCACGAGGACATTATGTCCATGGTCGGCATCGACGCCAACGGCATAATCGAGGCGGTTCGTGAGCTTATGCATAAGGACTTTGAGTTAGACGACAACTGGGACGATGAGGTCTGATTTTGTCTGATAATCTTTGATAAAACGAATTAATCGATCTCTGTCGTACCACAGTACGCGGCGGTCAAACTTTAATCCGTTTTCTCTAAAGCCTATCAAACAAAATAAATTTTGAAAGGTATTCTTTGATAAAACGAATTAATCGATCTCTGTCGTACCGTAGTACGCGGCAGCGGAACTTTAATACGTTTTCTCTAAAGCCTATCAAACAAAATAAATTTTGCAAGGTATTCTTTGATAAAACGAATTAACTGATCTCTGTCGTGCCACAGTACGCGGCAGCGGAACTTTAATACGTTTTCTCTAAAGCCTATCAAACAAAATAAATATTGCAAGGTATTCTTTGATAAAACGAATTAATCAATCTCCGTCGTACCGCAGTACGCGGCAGCGGAATTTTAATCCGTTTTCTCTAAAGCCTATCAAACAAAATGAATTTTGCAAGGTATTCTTTGATAA
>OLNZ01000685.1_pt1 | contig 30466 bp, 35 predicted proteins | sample 1672981 | NCBI WGS metagenome assembly OLNZ01 (sample SAMEA3136743, study PRJEB25190) | human gut metagenome | biome: human gut; feature: human-associated habitat; material: faeces | place: Austria | collected 2013 | reverse complement strand
CTTAAGTTAGGAGGAATTAAAATGGTTTACAAAGCTATTTCAAAAATAAATAAAAAGTGTGGGAGAGTTAGAAATAGCAAAAAGCCATAAAAGGGATAACAATAATTTAAGATTGTTATCCCTTTAAAAATATAAGGTATGAATAGATTTTTTAAACTATATAAATTTTTGTTTGAAGATGATAAATATAAAGATATAGGACTAAATTCAAAAGTAGCATATTGTGTTTATAGAGATTTAATTGGGCAGAGCAAAAATGTAAAGAAAGATAAAGAGGGAAAAGTATATATAGAAAATCCAAGAAAGTATTTAATGAATACATTAAATGTATCTATAAATACAGTTACTAAAATTCATAAAGAACTAAATAGAGTAGGGCTAATAAAAGATGTTTGGGATGATGTAGGAAAGCCTAATATAGTGTATATCAATTATTGTGAAACTCCTAAGCCACAAGTAATTCGCAAAACTTATGAAGCGGTAAAAGTTGAAGAAAAGAAAGAAGAAGTAAAACCAGTAGAAGTGAAGAAAGAGCCAATAATAGTACCAGAAATAAAAGAAGAACTAGTAGAAAAAATTACAGATAAAGATTTAGAAGATGCACAAAAAGTACTAAAAGAATATAAAGTTGGTAAAATAGATTTAGAAGCAAGCAAAATATTAAAAAGTATAAAGCTATATTTATATAAAGCAAAGGAAGAAGAATTAATTAAAATAGCAATAAGAATACTAGTAAAAAAGAAAAGGGAAGAAGATAGATTAGAATTATTGAAAAAGGTAACTACATATGAAGTATCTTATGCATTAGAAAGATGTAAAAATAGTGTAAGAAATGAAGAACTTATTATAAATAAACTAACAAAATACATTGAAACAAAGATAGAAGATGCTAATTACTGGAACTAGCATAAGAGTAAAGTTTCACAAAAATTGTGAACAGGATAATAGAATAAAAAATACTATGGCTGACAAATGTCAGCCATTTTTACTATGTGTCATCCGTGTTGAAAGCTCTGCTTTCAAGCTGTTTGAGGATGTCGGCTGACATCTATTCTTGCTTTTCCTACAGAAAAGAATAAAAACGAGTAAGAATTTATTAAAAAACAAAGAAAGAAATATAATTTATTGTTGTATGAAAAAACATATAATAAAAGCTGATGAGGTAACAAGGAAATACTATAATATTGATTTTGAAAAACAAAAAACATTTTTTCATATTGATTGTGCAAAAAGTCAAATATATTTGTGCAGTTGTAGAAAGACTGTAATAAGAAAGTTAACGAAAAAATCAGGTTAGTCTAATAAAGTATATAAAATAAGAGATTAAGTTAGTGGAGCAAGTTTGACATTAAAAAACTTCTTGAAACTTTCAAGAAAATCTTGAATAAAAAAAAGTAAAATGATAGAATGTTTATGTAATAAAAAATCGTTTTATGGAGGAATAATTTATGCAAGTAAATTATGATAAACTATGGAAATTGATGATAGACAAGAAGATTAATAAAACACAATTATCTGAGAAAGCAGGTATAACTACAAATGAAATGGCTAAAATGGGTAAGAATGAAATGGTAAAGATGGAAACATTAGTTAGAATTTGTAAAGTTTTTGACTGCAAATTAGATGATATTGTAGATATGAAATAATGAATATGATTTGAATGAGAAATCGAAAGGTGATAGCAATATGATAGAAGAATTGGAAAATAGATTTAATATTAGATATCCTCAAAAAACTAAGGCAACTTATACAAGTCTTTTAAATTATTCGAAAGATTTAGATACTTCACTGCAAAGGTGGTATAGATATAAAGAAGGATATTCAATAGAATTAGTAAAAAATATAATTAATAAATATAATAAATATAACAATGGTATTATTGTTGATCCATTTGTTGGAAGTGGTACAACCTTATTAGCAGCTAATGAAATGAATTTGGATTCATATGGATTTGAAGTTAATCCGTTTTCTTATTTTTTAACAAAATGTAAAACAACTCAATATAATTACGAAGAAATTGAAAATTTTAAAGAAAATATAACTAATATAATAGATATTAATAATTTAAATAAACAATATTCTTTACCAAATTTATCAATAAGTAATAAAGTGTTTGAAGAAGACATAGAAAAATATATGATGAATGTAAAACAAAGAATTGATAATATTTTTAATGAAAAAATAAGAAATTTATTTTTAATAGGTTGGCTGTCTTCAATAGAGATTTTTTCTAAATATAGAAAGTCAGGAAATGGGCTAAAGATTAGAAAAAACAAGATAAAAATTGAACATTATATTGAAGACATAAAACAATACTTAGAAAAAAAGTATATGCAAATTTACGAAGATATAAAAGATAACAATATAAAAAAAACTATTAAAGTTATTAATGATACATCACTTAACATGAGTAAGTATATAAATGATGAATCAATAAGTGGAATTATATATTCTCCACCATATGCAAATTGTTTTGATTATACAGAAATATATAAATTAGAATTATGGTTTGGAGATTTTGTAAAAGAATATAGTGACTTAAAAAAACTACGAAATATCACTATAAGATCACATTTAAATTCATTATTAGATGAAAATGAATATAGCATAAATAATTCAAAATTATTAAATGAGCAAATAAATAAGTTAAAAGGGAAAAAGTTATGGGACAAGAAGATACCTTATATGTTAAAAGACTATTTTAATGATATGTTTGAAATTATTAATAGTTCATTTATGAAACTAAAAAAAGATGGTTTTTGTGCTATAATTGTTGGTAATTCATGTTATGGAGGAACTGTTATTCCTACAGATTTGATTCTTGCTGAATATGCAGAAAAAATAGGCTTTAAGATTGATCAAATTGATGTATGTAGATATATTATACCCAGTTCACAACAATATAAAGAAGTTTTGAACGAAAAGAAATTTTTAAGAGAGAGTGTTATATGTTTAATAAAGAAATAATAGAAATAGATAATTTACCAATTAATAATAAATTTGGAGCGACTTATTCAATAAATCAAAATAATGTTAACTCCTATACGCATTGTTTTTTTAAATATCCATGTAAGTTTATTCCAGAAATACCTAGATGGGCAATAAATAAATATATAAAAGATAAGAGTGAAACAATATTAGACCCATTTACTGGAAGTGGAACAACATTAGTTGAAGCAGCAATAAACGGTAACAATGCTTATGGACTTGAGATTGATGATGTGGCTAAATTAATATCTAAAGTAAAAACAGAAAAATATAGTAAAGAAGAAGTAGAGAATATTGATAAAACATTTAAAAATATAATTTTAAAGTATAAAAATGTAAAAGAATATAAAGTACCAGAAATTGATAATTTAAATCATTGGTTTCCAGACGATAATATAGAAGAATTAGGTAAGCTATTAAAACAAATAAATGAGATAGATAGTAGAAAAATAAAAGATTTTTTTAAGGTTTGCTTTGTTAGCATTATAAAAAAATGTTCATATACAGATGATTCATCACCAAAACCTTATGTATCTACAAAAATAAAAAAAATACCAGGTAAACCTAAAGATGAACTTACAAAAATCTATAAAAAATATTATAAAGGAATTGAAAAATTATCTGAAATACAGGATTTGGGAAATGTAGAAATATTAAATGGTGATGCATTACAATTTGATTTAAATAAAAAAGTTAGTCTTGTTATAACTTCTCCTCCATATATAAATGCATTTGATTATGGACGAACAATGAGGTTGGAAAATTTATGGCTAGGATTATTATCAGAAAAACAATTAAGAGAAAAAAAGAAAAAATATGTTGGTACTGAAAAAATAAAAACGGTAGAAGAAAAAGAGGACTTATCAATATTACAAGAAAGTGAAACACTAAAAAAAGTATATAATGAAATTTATCCTAAAGATGAAAAAAGAGCATTAATTGTTAAAAGATTTTTTGACGATATGAAACAGAACTATGCACAAGTTAAAGAATGCTTAAAGAAAAATGGTCATTATGTTATAGTTATAGGAGATAGCAATATTAGAAAAGTCAATATTAAAAGTTCTGAAATATTAGCCGAAATAGCAATAAATAATGGATTTGTATTAGAGGATAAGTTTAGTTATATAATAAAAAATCCATATATAAATATTCCTAGAAATGGAAATGGCGGAAAAATTAATTTAGATAATGTTATAGTTTTAAGAAAGGATGATTAATATGGCACAGGGAAATCGTAGTAAAGAAGTTTGGTTAATTCCTAAAAGAGTAAATCTACATCAAACTATTTGTTTATTAGATGGAATAATTGAAAGGAATTATGATAGGACTACTTGGAATCCAGGAAAACAAAACAATTTAGGAGTGAATTTAAAAAAATTAGGTGCTACTAGAGATGGAAAAAACATATCACCACAAGCGATTAGAACATTATTTGCATCTATACCGCAGTATTTGGGATTTGCTTATATTAATGTTAACACTACACCTAATACTGTATGTATAACAAAAGCTGGATATGAATTATGGAATTATCATAAAGGAGAATTGGAACCAATAAGAAACTTAGTTGAAGATAAGGATAAAACAATTCAAGAATCAGAAAAAATTCTTTATCAAATGGAAAAATTACAAATTACTAATCCGGTCATATTAAAAGATTGTGAAAATATATTTGTATTTCCATTTAGAATCACTTTAAAACTATTATTAGAGTTAGAATATCTTGATATTGAAGAGTTAGCTTATTTTGTATTTCAAATGCATGATGAATCAGAATTTGAATTAACATTAAAAAAAATAAAAAAATTTAGAGAAATGCCTAGCATTGAAAGAAAAGAGATTATAGAAGCATTTAAAAAAACACATATTGGAAATATTACTTTAGTACAAGCTGCATCTTCAGGCTATTATCAGTCACTATGTGTTTTAACAGGTATTATAGATAAAATAAGAATTTTGCCTAATAATTTAAAAGAAAAACTTAGTGCAATTACAATTAAAGAACAATATAAAGAATATGTAAAAGAAATTATTTATAATAAGTATACTTCAATACGTACATATGATTTTAAAAACAATTTGGATTTATGGATAGAATATATAGGAAATCCAGATAGAATATCTCCACCTATTGATATTAGTTTTGAGAACCATTCAGATGATGTTGTTTATATTCTAATAAAAAAGGATGAAAAACTCTTGAATTGTGATGTTATACCAAGTAAAAGTTCAATTATTTATCCATTATTTATGAATGAGGAATATGATGTGGAAGTATGCAATTATGAAGAAGGAAAAACAATTAGCAAACAAAATATTGTTATTGAGCGAATGGATGATATAAAAATAATTTTGGACACAAAAAATGTTACAGAGATAGCAGATAAGGATAGCAATGAAGAGATTATAAAAAAAATAATAGAACATTCTGAATGTACAAATTTTGCGGGAAATTTCAAAGAACAATTAGAGGTGTTAAATAAAGTTGTTGGTATTAATAAATTAGAAGATAAATCATTGAGAGGAGCTTATTATGAATACTTATTCTTTAAGTTGCTTAGCAATTTAAAAGCAGAGGGAAAAATTGATGAAGTTATATGGAATGGGAAAATTGGGAAATATTTATTACCTACGCAAGCACCAGGAGGAAAAACGGGCACATGTGATATAGTATTTACTATTAATAATACAGATTACGTACTTGAACTAACTACAATAAAATCAAAATCTATGCAATTTAGTGCGGAATGTTCATCTGTTCCAGATCATATTCGCTTACACTCTGAGAGATCAAGAAATAAAACTGTAGGAATTTTTGTTGCACCATTAATTCATATGAGAAATGAGAATACAATGAAATCAGTACTGAATAATTATAATTTAGATATGATTTGTTTAACGGATAAAGAGTTTATTAATATAATTAAATCTGATAATATATATAATGAATTAGATAATTTAACTAAGAAAATATAAAAGAAGTAATGTAATAAATAATTCTAAATTTGCTATATTAATAAATTGTCATAGATACCCATGCGATAGAGGTAAAAACTATAATAATACAACCCCAGGAAGTTAATTTCTTGGGGTGTTTTGTTGGGTGGACTCTAGGCAGATAAAAGATGAGCAAAATAAAAAGCTGTTTGGGGATGTCGGCTGACATCTATTCTTGTCTTCTCGGGAGAAAAAGTAGAATCAAAGAAGAATTTAAAGTAAAAACATGCAGAAATAGACAAAAAGTTACAAAAATTCCCAGATTTGTTGAGGAAAAATGAAATTTATGATATAACTTTTAATAGATTGATGAAAGTTATAGGAGAGTATTATGGAAAAGATAATGCAAGAAATAAAACAATTTAATGAAGAAAGAGATGGGGGACAATTTCATACACCAGAAAATTTAGCAAAATCTATTTCTATTGAAGCGGGTGAATTATTAGAATGTTTTCAATGGAATAGTGAAAATTATAATAAAGATGAAGTATGTGAAGAGTTGGCAGATGTATTTACATACTGCATACAAATGGCAATGAAATTAGGCGTTAGTCCTGAAGAAATAATAATGAAAAAATTAGAGAAGACAAAAAAGAAATATCCAGTTGAAAAAGCAAAGGGAGTAAGTACAAAATATAATAAACTTTAGATAATAATTAATGGGGGCAATTATTATGATAGTGTATGAAGCAACAAAACAATTATTTGTAGAAGATGTTGTACAAGATAAAATAGAAGAAAATATAGATAGAACATTTTATGAAAAAATGGGGTACCATACTTCTAAATCAGAAAGAGATGCATGGAAAAATTCTATGCAATACATGGAAAAATTCTATGCAATATATGTTGAAAGTTTTAATAGATAATAATATTCCTGGTAATGTTGGTATTGCTATTGAATTTAAAATACCAAACACATCAAAAAGAGTAGATTTTATTATTACAGGAAAAGATGGTAATTTAAAAAATACAGCTATTATTATAGAACTAAAACAATGGACTGAAGCGGAAATAGTAAATGGAAAAGATGGAATAGTACAAGCATTTACAGGACATGCGTTAAGAGAAGTAGCACATCCTTCTTACCAAGCATGGTCATATGCAACAACAATAGAAGATTATAATGAAACAGTACAACAAGAACAAATAGATTTACATCCATGTGCATATTTGCATAACTATGTAACAGTTACTCCACCAACATTATTATCAGATAACTACAAAGATTATTTAGAAAAAGCTCCAGCTTTTGTTAAAGGCGATATTGAAAAGTTAAGAGATTTTATAAACAAATATATAAAATATGGTGATGATAAAGAAACTCTATACATGATTGAGAATGGGAAAATAAGGCCTTCAAAATCATTACAAGATGCCTTATCAAATATGTTAAAAGGTAATCAAGAATTTGTAATGATAGATGACCAAAAGCTAGTATATGAAACAGCTTTACAAATGGCTAGAAATTCATATAGAGATGGAAAGAAAAGAGTTTTAATTGTAAAAGGTGGACCAGGTACAGGAAAGTCAGTGCTAGCTGTAAACCTATTAGTAAAATTAACTAATGAAAATATGGTTTGCTCATATGTTACAAAAAATGCAGCACCTAGAAATGTATATGCAACAAAATTAAGTGGAGATTTTAGAAAAACAAGAATCAATAATTTATTTAAAGGATCTGGTGCATTTGTAGAATCAGCAACAAATGAATTTGATGTTTTAATAGTTGATGAAGCACATAGATTAAATGCAAAATCTGGTATGTTTCAAAATTTAGGAGAAAATCAAATAAAAGAAATAATAAAAGCTTCAAAATTTTCAATATTCTTTATAGATGAGACACAAAGAGTAACTTTAAAAGATATAGGAAGTATAGAAGAAATTCAAAAATATATAAATCAAGCTGAAGCAGAATCAGAAATAATGGAATTAGAATCGCAATTTAGATGCAATGGGTCTGATGGATATATTGCTTGGCTTGATGATGTATTAGAAATAAGAAAGACTGCTAATAGTGATGGATTTGATTTGGATTACGATATTAAAATTTGTGATACACCTAACGAAGTAAGAGATATAATTTTTGAAAAAAATAAAATAAACAATAAAGCAAGGCTGCTTGCTGGATATTGTTGGGATTGGATAAAAGATGGAAAAAATAAATCAGATGTATTTGATATAACAATTCCAGAATATGATTTTGCAATGAGTTGGAATTTAGGAAATAGTCAGACATGGGCAATTGATGCTGAATCTGTTAATGAAATTGGATGTATACATACTGCTCAAGGATTAGAATTTGATTATGTTGGAGTAATTATTGGAAATGATTTAAGATATGAAAATGGCAAAATAGTTACAGATGTTACAGAAAGAGCCAAGACCGATCAATCAATAAAAGGAATATATAAAATGGCGCAACAAGACTTTAATAATGCTATGAAAGTTGCTGATGAAATTATAAAAAATACTTATAGGACATTAATGACAAGAGGACAAAAAGGATGTTATATTTATTGTACAGATAAGAATTTGGCAGAATATTTAAAAAGTAGATTAAATCAGAAGGATGGAATTACTTATTCAGTAGATGAAGAAGAAACTTATGAATTAAAAGTTGCAGAAGAAGGAGAAGAATATAGATATGAATAAAAAATAAAAATATTAAAGAAGAGGTGAAAAGATGCAGAAGATAGTATATTTTGATGAAGAATCAGCACTGGATTATATAATTCTAAAAGATGGAGGGAAAAAAGTAACTGAAAATATAACAAAATTTAATGGAACAATTGAAGGAAAAATATCAGCTGAGCTAGGAGATATTCTAGATGAAAATTCTCAAAATAAAGTTGCTTCGATTATAAAAAAGTTAGTATTTAATTCGAATTTTGGAGCAGGAGGTAAAGTGGATGGAGATTTAAGTAAAGCCAATACTACTACTTTAAGTAATACGGTACTTACTGATTATATTAAAAAAGCAAATAGAGATAGAAAGGTAAAAGTATTTAAAAATATAAAAATAGAAGTTTATCCTAATTCAATGGCATATTACAGACTATACACACCATATATGGATTTAATTAATGGAGCTAATAACTATCAGGGGATGAATCTAACTAACCTAGATAATGTTTTAAATAGTGTAAAAGGATATACAGAAGTAATTTCAAAAAATGGAAATCAAATGGATGTATTGAGATTTAATACTAATACGTTTAGAAATAATTATAAATTATCGGATATTTTAAAAATGAGTTTAGATGTATATGCTGTTAAAGTCGGAAAAATACAAAAGAATAAAATGGAGTTAGAAAATGAAATAAAAATGGTAGAGAATGCTATAACTGCAAGTGAAATTCTAGGTAATAAAGCACAGAGTGATGAAGGTGCATTAGATGTTTATGATGTAATATTGGCAGGTGTTACAGATGAATAAATATATATTTTGGGGACCTTTAAATGGATTTGAAGAAGAATATAAATTAAGTGGACAGTTTAGCTTTTCTGAATTAGTAAGAAAAGTGCAAAAAGAAGAAAAAACAATAGAGATAGATGGCGTAAGTCCTAAAACATCTAATGATATAGGAAAAATAGAGAATTTAGTAATTTTATCTGATGAATATTCAATGGTAAATGAATGGGTATTATATAATATTGAAGCTTTTTTAAATAGATTTGATATTGAAAATGTTTACTTACAAAATCCACCAATACAAGTATATAATAGATTGATAAAAACAGAAAATTGCTTAGAAAAAATATATGAATATAAAAAGATTGATGAGAAATGTGTTAAAGAAATTAATGAGAAATTTTCAAAAAATATAATTGGTCAAGAATGTGCAAAAGAGGAACTTATAAATTTACTATATTCTGCAACATTTGATTTCTTTAATAATAAACCATTAATTTTAATGTTTTATGGACCAAGTGGTGTAGGAAAAACTGAAACAGCTAAGTTTATTTCTCAAAAAATGGGAGGAGAATTATTTAGAAAACAATTTTCAATGTTTCAAAATGAAGACTTTGCAAATTATGTATTTGGAACAAAACATTCCGAAAGTAGCTTTTCAAAAGATTTATTAGATAGAGAAACAAATGTTATTTTATTAGATGAATTTGATAAAGCGAATAAAGTGTTTTTTAGTGCATTTTATCAACTTTTTGATGAAGGCATATTTGTTGATAAAAATTATTCAGTAGAATTAAAAAATTCAATCATAATTTGTACTTCAAACTATGAAAATATAGAAGATATAAAAAATAATCTAGGTTTACCTATTTATAATAGATTTGATGGCTTTGTGAAATTTAATGCATTGGATATTAATGCTTGTAAGATAATTATAGAAAAAAATTATGAGGAGTATTTAAAATATTTAGATGCTGAACAAATAGCTATTTTAAAAGAAGAAAAAACAAATGAATTACTATTAAGCAATGCAGATAAATTTACAAATGCTAGAGAAATAAATAGAATAACTAGAGATGTTATTACTAGTATATTAAAGAAAAAATATATAGATAACAAATAGAATAAAGAAAAAAATATCAATAAATATTATATATTAAATATTTTTAGTATAGAGAGAAATATAAAATTACAAAAGAAAAGCAAAATAGGATGTGATTAAATAGTAATTACAGAATTATTTTGCTTTTTTGATAATAAACGACAGAGTACGACAAAGTTTGCAAAAAAATATAATATAAAAAGAGGCGATAATTATGATATTAAATGTAATAATAGTAGTTTTAATACTATTAGGAATGGGAGTTTTTTGTTATATTAATTATAAGAGATGTAAGGACGATTTAGAAAAAAGCTTATATATATTACTTTTTTTTGTTAGTATTATTCCTATATCGCTATATTATCTAGATAGATATAATATACCAACATTATTAGGGTGGAGTGTTAATGTAAATTCTCAAAATTGGTTATCCTTTTTAGCTAGTTATTCGTCAGGAGTTATTTCTGCAATTATTGGAGCTGTAGTATTAGTAATTGTGACTATTGTACAAATAAAAAAGAATAATGAAGATAGTATAAAAAGAGATAAAGAAAATATGAGATTACAGAATATGCCTACTTTAAAATATTCTTTTGATACAGTAGAAAGTGGAACAGGGGAATTAGATGAACTAATAATTACTGATATTGAAAAGGGAATACCATATAAATTAAATATATATTTGAAAAATATTGGCTTGAATAATATTAAAAATTTAAAAGTGGATTTTAAATCAGATATAATAAATAATACTACAGAGAGATTATTAGGAAAAAATTCTATAGAAGTAATGGAAAAAGGAGAAGAAAAAGTAATAAGAAAAATTTTTTCATTGAAGAGTTCAAACATACCATATGAAATGAGTATTATTATTTATTATCAAGATGTGCTATCAAATTGGTACAAGCAAGAAGTACAAGTACAATATACCGCAACAAACATTTTTGAACCAGGAGGGTACATAGGAACAGTAGAATTTAAAGTAAAAGAAGATGAAAAAATAGAGGTAGGAAAAATAAAAAATAATATATAAGATGAAAAAGGTGATAAAATGGGATCTTCAACAAGAAATAGTTATAAAAGATCTGATAAGATCATAAAAGAGGGAATAGAAGATGGAAAAGTAAATGAACAGGGGGCAGGAATAGGAGAATTGCTAGCAAAATTACTTTTTCCAAAAAAAGGACAATCAAAAATAAAAGCAACATTAAATGAAAATTTATATTCTAAAGAATGTACAAATAGTATAAAAAATATAATTAAAATTTCCAAGGCTGTAAATTCAGGCACACTTTCTTCAATAGGACTTGGAGGATTATCTAGATATTCAAATATAGAGCTCAAAGAGAAAGTATGTGATTATTTAGGAATATCTAACAATGAATTGCTAAAAACATCTTTAAAAGAAACATTAGAAAAAAATAATATATTTGATAAATCTCTAAATATTATAAGATTTATCACACAATATGTAAAAAATATAATTTCTAATATTTATAAGCAATTTACATACGAAGATGCACTTAATTCATTAGAAAAATTCGATAGTGAAGAGTATTCCAATAGTATTAATTATTATATGGAAGAAAAAGTTGTTCCAATAATTCAAGTCGAATTTGAAGAAATAGAATTTACAGATGATATACTTGAACAAGAAGATACTTTTGCAAGTAAAGTAAATAATGCTTTCTCGAATATTATTAAGAAATTGCGTGGAGATGTAGAATATGAATAAAAGTAAATTTAAAGATAAAAATCCGTATTTATTACATTATGATGATAAAAATTTATTAGATATTAATGAGTATACTAATACAATTGTATTGGATTTTTTTGATATGATATCATACATTTGTTATACGGATTTTTTCACTCCTAGAGATGAAGATGTAAATAACAAGCAAAAATTAAATATAACTATTCCGGTAAATAATATAGAAAAATTTAATGAAGTAAAACAGGATATAGAAATTCTATTAAATTATATGACAAATGGCGAAAAATGGAATGTTAATTTTGAATACCAAAAAGAGATAAAGGAAATAGGTAGAGAGCAAAAAAGTATTTGTGATGGGATAGAATACAACTCTATTTGTGTTCTATCAGGTGGATTAGATTCTATGTCGGGAAGTGTAGTAGAAAAAAATAACAAAACCATATTTGTAACATTTGAAACTAATCCTATAGAAGTAAATAATTCAAATGATATTTATGAGAATTTAATAAAAAATGACAATAACAAACATGTAGTGATTAAAAAAATAAGTTTGGAAGAGAAAGAACACTATACAGAAAGAACTAGATCATTAATATTTATTGCAAGTAGCTTAATTTATGCAGATTATTATAGAATAAATGAAGTGAAAATATATGAAAATGGAATAATGTCCTTAAATCCTAAATTTAATTTTAGTAGAAGAGTTACCAAAACAACAAATCAAAAAACTTTATTTTTAATAAATAAAATTTTAGAAAAATTAGAAATTAATATAAAAATAATTAATCCATTTAAATATAAGACTAAAGCAGATATAATTAAAATAATTCCAAAAGAATATGACCAATATATAAAAAAGTTTACAAGGACATGTTCAAAGAATCCAGGAATCAGACATTTTAGAAATAAGAAAAAAGGAAATTTTCATTGTGGAGTTTGCATTGCTTGTATTTTAAGGCAAATTGGCATGATATATAATAATAGAGAAGATTGTGAGTATTTATTGCCAGAAAACTTAGGTGATTTTCAAAACATTAGAAAATATGAAAAAAGTATATCTAAGCAAAAAAATATTGAAAAAGATGAAAAAGCTTCTATATATAAATTTAACGAAAAAAGGTCACTATTAGAATATTATAAATTATATTACAAACATATCAAAGAAGGAACTATTTATAATTATTTAGATTTAAAAAAAGAATATTATGAAGATGCGGATTGGCAGGAAAAAATAGATGAAATGTTGCAAAAATTCAATTGCGAATTAGAAGAATATTTTAAACAAATTAAAGGATGGAATAAAGATGAATGAAATAATGATTGATAGAGAAAAATATTATAAAGATGATTATGAAGGTTTTGCTATTTTTTTAATAACAAGAGCATACAATGATTTACAAATAAATACCACTTTATTTAATAAAGTGAAAGGTGATGCAAGTTATGAAGCTCAGATTTATTTCTTTAAATTATTAACAGCACACTTGAAAGAAACTCTTAAAATTTTAGGAACAATAAAGAGATCTGATAGATTTACGGGAATAATGGCAAAATGGGAAAATAATGTATTGGTAAAAAGAATATTATTAGAAATAGCAGATGAATTGGAAAATCCGAGGAATAAGCCCAATACTATAAATGCAAAATATTTAAATTTTAGAAATGAAGTGTTTCATTATTGCATTGAATCTAAAGATTTTGAAGAATACAAAGATATCCAAGAAGATTTAAAACAAAAAAATATGAATGTACTTGTTTCCAAAAATAAAAAGGGACAATATGAACACGAAGTAGGTGTCGATATACAAATTTCTCAAGGGATTTTTAATGAAAAGACCATAGAAGAAGTAGATGGATTAAGAAGAAAAGTTCAAACAATTTTGAGAGAAATATTAAATGATTATTTAATAGAAAAAACTTAACAGGACTTTTTATGTAATTTATTTATTTATTAAAATTTGTTTTTTAAGAATACAGAGAAAAACATCTAAAATCCTTAGTGTGTTTGTATTGTAAGGAAAAAGTAATATAATATGTTAAACTAATTATATAGAGAGAAAGTGAAAAATGAATAATCAGGAAATAATAAATAGAATAATATATATATCAAGCATTATCGGAAATAAAGGGATAGAACATGATGAAAGAGTTAAAATAGGTATAGAAGCATGTGAAGTATATGAGAAATTAAAAATAGAGTGTAGAACACTCATAATGAGTAATATTTATATTATTTATAGACAAATGGGAGCTTTATATTTTGAAGCTAATGAATATAGTAGTTCAGAAAAGTTTTTTGAAAAGTCATTAGAAATAAAGACTAAATACAATAATGTAGATAGCATGATAAACGAATGTACTACAAAACAAATGTTGGCTAGAGAAAAGATAATGATATATCTAAATTCGAATAATTCTAGAAAGCTAGAAGAAGCTAAAACATTATTAAATTTTATTGATTCTAATTATGATATAAGTTGGAATAACAATTTGAAAGAAAAAATAGATGAAACAAAAAATATATATAATAGTGCAATAAGAGGAGATTTAAAAACAATTGTTACACTAGAAATACCATATCATTTAATACTAGATGAAGAAAATGAAATAGGATTTAATTATAAAGGGACAAAGTGTTATATAAAAGCAGAAACAATAAGATCTCAAGAATCCAATTTTATTATAGGAGATAATATATACACAGAAAAAGATAAGTATGGAATAGTGAATCGTTCTATAGTAACATTGACAATTGAAAAATATATAAATGGAAATGAATTAATTAAAGTTAACAAAACAATTAATGAAGTTTATAGACCATTAAATGAAGCTATTAATGCATATAACTATTTTTTAAAGAAATACATTATTTCAACAGGTAAATATTGGTTACCAGAGATAAATGAAAATATGATATTTAGATTTGAAACCAAAGTGTTAGCTGGAAATGTTGAAATAAAAAATATTCCATTAAGTATTTCAATGAGTTTGTCATCAAGCGGAAATAATAGATTAAGATTAAAAGAGGATGAACTTAAAGGTATAAATAAAGAACTAAATAGTAGTGAAAATAATATATGGGAATTGGCAGTTAATTATGCAAAAGATTATTATTTAATTAAGGATTATAAAAATGCAATTATTATGATAAATATAGCATTAGAAAATTTTACTTATTATTTTTCAAAAAAGATACTAAAAAAATATTTAGAAGATAGCCAAATAGAAAAATTTTTTAGAGGGATTGTAGAATATGAAGACTACTTTTTAAAAGAGTATATAAGTAAGAAAAATTTTGAACAAGCTAAGAAAGATGATGTTATAAAGGATAATCCACCAACAATATATAAAATATATGCAGAGATTTATAAATATGAACAATTGCCAATTACTAAAAATCAACTAAACAAAAAGTTGAGCAAAATAAAAGATCAAAGAAATGAAATAGTACATGGACAGATAATTTCTAAAGATTTGCAATATGTTGCAGAAAAAGCCATTGAAGAATTTGAAAATATAGTAAAAATTGAAAATGAATAATGAAAAAGCCGAGAATTAATCTCGGCTTTAACTATACCAACTTAATTTCCTCTTTCACAAACTCATTAACTATTTCCTGAATCATATTAATATACTTAATCTGTTCCACAAAACTTTCTTTTTCAGAAGGAGAAGGATATTTTTGCTTAAGCTTCAACTCAACCAAATTAGCATAACCCTTCAAATGATTTTCAAAATTACACAAATAATCCATAATAGTTCCATTCATAGTAAGTTGTTGAAATTTAAAAGGTTTATATTCTTCCAAATACTTCTTAGCTAATTTGCCATATCTATTTAGTTTCAATACCATTACCTCCAAGACTCATAATAACTAAATTCAAGCAATCACCAAAACCGGCCCTATAATATTTATCATTATAATAACCAGTAAAATCCATAATTTGCTCATAAAACTTGTCCAAAGTTTTAATCATAAATTTCTCACTATTTTTAGAAACATTTTTCAAAACTAAATTATAAAAAGTATCAAAATCCAGAGAATGTTTCATATCTTCTTTAGTTAATTTACAAAGTTCCTCATCTCTAAAAATTATCCACTCATTCATTAAATCCTGAATTTTATCTTTATTAAATTCCATTAAATTTTCCTCCTTAAAAATATCAATTCAATTGCAATAAAAATTTTGCAATTAAAACCATAAAAATACAAAAATATGTTTAGTAACACTTGGGGAGAAATTGGGGATCAATTTTTCAAAATCACCCCAATTTTAGCACAATTGTTCATTAAATAAAAAATGTGCAAACGCTTAATATCACTAGCATACAATACAATTCAATATGCATCATAAAATATGTTATGTAACCCTCATAACCCGAAGGTCGTAAGTTCGAGTCTCTTTTTTACAATTGGGTACAATAAAGGTTTCATAGAAAAGTGCTTTTTTTGCATATACTACCAAATATAAAAAAGGTTTATAAAAAAATATGTTCAAAATATTGAAAAATATTTAAAATTGATATAAATTTGTATAAACTTTTAGTAGGGTAATTAAAAAAAATGAATAAAAGATACCGATTTGATAGAATATTTTTATAGAAAAAATAAAAGAGGAAGGAGAAAGGTTGAGAAATGTCTCTATTCCAAGTATCACTGTGCACAGGTTGGCATAGAGCAATATAGGAAGATTTTGAAATTATTAATAAATAATGGAGCAGATAAAAATAGTACTTCTAGATTTTCCAAAACTAATATAAAAGAAACTTATCAGAATGAACTGATTTGGCAGTGTATAGGGGATATGTGGGAGTGAGGTATGCTGAGCGAAATATAATAAAATCTAGCTATACAAATATTGAAAAAAATCATATATTATGATATTAAATATATGGGTGAAATGTATGAATAAAAATACAAAAAAATTAAAGCGTATTGCAATAATATTGTTATATATTATAATAACTGCTGTAAGCGTAAATTTTAACATTGGAAAGGAAAACCAAACAAGCAATATTATAGAAAACGACAAAATTTCTTACGCTATATCAAACATTCCAAAATACAGTGGAGAAATATTTATTGAAATAAACAACAATGTGCCTCAATTTACTGCGCAAGACATAAGTATACAGAAAGATTATTATTCTGATTTAGAAAATGGCAGAGTGCGGAAGGGCAATGATAAAAACTAGTTGGAAAAAGGCTAATGAAGATGACGAAAAAGATGATTATTCTTCAATTACACCAACAGGATTTAAACAACAAAAATATAACACAAACACTATTCCAGGAGGATATCTATATCATAGATGTCATATAATTGCGTGGAAATTAGGTGGAATAGATGTGGATAAAAGAAACATAATGACAGGGACACAAAGCTTTAATATAAATGGAATGAAACAATTTGAAGATCAGGTTTATAATTATTTGAAGGAAAATCAAACTAACCATGTCCTATATAGAGTTACCCCATATTTTGAGGGCGAAAATAAATTAGCAAATGGTGTAAATATTGAAGCATATTCTATTGAGGACAATGGAAAATTACAATTTAATGTATATGTATATAATGTGCAAAATGGAATTATTATTAATTATGCAACAGGAGAAAGTAAATTAGAAAAATAGGAGGTGAAATATTGGACTTAAATATATTTGAAAGAAACAATAATAATAGTAATGGTTTCATAAAGGAATTTATTAGAGATTTAAAAAATGCATTAAAAAATATGATGGATGAAGGTAAAGGTATGAATGAAAATGACAAAGTATTAGAAGAATATAACTTATATGAGAGAAGAAAGATTTTTTTAGATAACAAAAGCTGGAAAGGAAATGGCTATGCTTGGGTAATGGATGAGAAATCGGTTTGTATATCAGAAAATGGTGATGGTGGACCGTGTTCTATATTTGAGATAGATTTACCTAAAAATGCAAAAGTTGGAGAAGTTTATGAAAAAATTGATGGTAAGTATATTTATAATTTTGACATGACGGCTAAATTAAAAGAAATTAACTAGCACTTGCAACTTAAAGATATTTACAAATTAATAAAAGATAAATAATATAATATATCTAGATTTTTTATAGTGATTATGATATTATTGTAATAACTTAAAAAAGTAGGAGGAAAGATATTATGGAAAAATTAATTATAAAAAAATGTTCTAAATGTGGAGCGATGGTCGAAGTTTTAAAGGACTGTAGTTGCGATAATTGTGGTATAGTTTGCTGTGGAGAAAAAATGGAAGAAATCATTCCAAATAGTATGGATGCTGTAGCCGAAAAACATATACCAACGTATGAAAAAGTCGAAGATGAAATATTTGTAAAAGTAAATCATGTAATGGATAAAGAGCATTATATAGAGTGGTTGGCAATGATTGCCGGTGAGAAAATATGCAAAATAAAACTATATCCAGAACAAAATGCAGAATGTAGATTTAAATATATACCAGGTTCAAAAATATATGCTTATTGCAACAAACATGGACTATGGTCTACAGAAATTAAATAATATGGAGTGATACAATTGTAGGATTAATGGCAGGTATAAAAGATCCAGAATCTGCAAATCCATGGGCATAGAAAAAACAGATCTCGTAATGAGGTCTGTTTTGCCAATTAGAGAATATTTAAATAAAATTTACTAAATTTTAACTTTTTCTAACCTTTAAATTTAATATTTAAGTGATATAAAGAATATAATATTAATATAGAAAAAATAAAGGTAGGGGAAAAATGAAAACAATTAAAATATTAATTCCAATATATAATGAGGAAGAATCACTTCTATTTTTAAGAAATAGACTAACATCTATAATAGACAAGCTAACAAATTATAGAATTGAAGTACTGTTCATAAATGATGGAAGCAAAGATAATAGTTTAAAAATAATAGAAGGAATAAGAAAAAAAGATAATAGATTTGAATATATATCGTTTTCAAGAAACTTTGGAAAGGAAATAGCTATAATAGCAGGATTAGACTATTCTAGGAAAAGCGATGCAGTAATAATAATGGATGCAGATTTGCAAGATCCACCAGAACTTATACCAGAAATGATACAAGAATGGGAAAAAGGATATGACGATGTGTATGCAACAAGAAAAACAAGAGATGGAGAAACATGGCTAAAAAAATTCACATCAACTATGTACTATAAAACATTACAAAAGTTTACTAAAATACCAATACAAAAGGATACAGGAGATTTTAGATTATTAGATAAAAGATGTGTACAAGCAATGTGCAAATTAAGAGAAACAGGAAGATGTTCAAAAAGTATTTTTAGTTGGATAGGATATAACAAAAAGGCAATATATTTTGATAGGGACAAAAGAATAGCAGGAGTAACAAAATGGAATTATAAAAAATTAATAGACCTAGCAATAGATGGAATAACATCACTTTCTATTTCACCATTAAGATGGCCAATATATATATCATTTATTACATTTGCATCTTGGCTAATTAATCTAATATATGTTATTATTAAACAAACAATAGAACCATATCAAATAATTATTTCATTAATACTCTTCTTTATGGGCATACAATTTGCATTAATTGGAATATTAGGTGAATATATAGGAAGAACATTTAATCAAACAAAAAATAGACCACTATATTTAATTGATGAGATAAATGGAGAAAAATATTGGGAGAATAAAGATGAGGAAAAAGACAACAATCATTTTAATAATAATTATATTAGTTCAGATATTAATTAGAATTTATTTTGGGTATCAAAAACAATACTTTCATATGGATGAAATATACTCATATGGCCTAATGAATTATAATAAACTAAATATTGCAGATAATGAGGATTTTTTAAATAAATGGCATAATAAAGAATATTTTGAAGATTATTTAGAAGTTAACGACAATGAAATTTATAATATAAAACCTGTATATGAAAATCAAAAAAATGATGTACATCCTCCACTGTATTATTTACTATTAAGAATATCTGCAACTTTTACAATAAACAAATTTACAAAATGGACTGGAATTTTATTAAATATAACAATATTTATAATATCAAGTATAATGGTATATCTAATATCAAAAGAATTATTTAAAAATAAAATATATGCAGTATTGACAACATTAATTAATGGACTTACACTAATTAGCTTAAATAGTACATTATATATAAGAATGTATGAACTATGTAATTTAAATATATTAATAATTACATTCTTACATATGAAAATATATAATAAAGAAAAAATAAGACCAATAAATATATTTTTGATTTCTACATTTATGATTTTGGGAGGGCTAACACATTATTACTTTTTTATTTACGCATTTGTATTATATTTAATATATACAGTAAAATGCATAAAGCAAAAGAATTACAAAAACCTGATGATATATAATATTGGAATATTTATATCATCAGTTATTTATATACTCATATTTCCATATGCAATATCACATATATTTTTCAGCTACAGAGGGGTAACTGTAGAAGTGGATGTAATAAAAAATATAGTAGGATACTGCAAAAAGATAAATCAAGAATTCTTTAATGGGTTATTGCCATTTATAATAATTTTAACAGGAATTATAGCAATAAAACCTAAAAAGAGTGATATTAAAATGAATGGAGAAATGGTTTTACTAGTAACTCCAATTTTGATTTATTTATTAACAATAGTATTAAAAGCTCCGTATATTGAAACAAGATATATAATTCCAATATATTCATCAATGATAATTGCAATAGCATATTGTTTAAGAGAATTTGTAAGAAAACGTGCAAGTTGCAAACATACATTATTTATAATATCAATAATATTTTTCACAATAATATACAGTCCATTTGTGAAAAATACAAAAATAGAATATATATATTCACAATATAATAATATAGCAGAAAAAATAGCAGAAAAAAACTTGCCAATAATTTATGTTTTTAATACAAAGGAAAATAGAATACTAGATGACCTATATTTATTCACATTAGTGGATAAATCAATTATAATAGATGTTGAAAATTATGATAAAATAGAAAAAACAGAAAGTAACTTCATTTTAATTTGTAATAATGGGGTAAACGAAGAAAAAATAAAGTCAACAATAAACGGAAAAATTGAATATGTGCAAAGAATGAATGCATGCAATATATATGAGGTGAAAATGGATGTATAATATATTAGTAGTGGATGATGATAAGGAAATAGCGGACTCAATTAAAATTTATCTAGAAGAAGAGGGATACAATGTATTTGAATGTTATGATGGAGAAAAAGCTATTGAAATCTTAAAGAAAAAAGATATACATTTAGTATTGTTAGATATAATGATGCCAAAAATAGATGGAATTGCAGTGGCACGAGAAATAAGAAAAACAAATTCAGTTCCAATAATATTTATATCTGCAAAGTCACAAAGTATAGATAAAATAATCGGGTTAAATGCAGGAGCGGATGACTATATTACTAAGCCATTTGAACCGCTAGAATTAATAGCAAGAGTTAAGTCAAATATAAGAAGATATACTAAACTTGGAAATCTTATAGAAAATGATAACATAATAATAGACGGACTAGAAATTAATGATAAAACAAAAGAAGTAATGGTTGATGGAGAAAAAATAAAGCTTACATCTATAGAATATAAATTATTACTTTTTTTGGCAAGCAATAAAGGACAAGTATTTTCAATAAAGCAAATATATGAAAATGTTTGGAAAGAGCCATTTGACGGATATGAAAAAAAAGTAGTAGTGCATATAAGCCATATAAGAGATAAAATAGAAATAAATCCTAAAGAACCAAAATACCTAAAAGCTGTGTGGGGACTAGGGTACAAGATAGAAAATATATAAAAATATTATTATATCTTAGGAAAGGGAAAATAAAGCATGAAAAAAAGCAGAAAAAAGTCAAAAATAAATATAGCGAGACTATTATTATTCATATCGGTAATAATATTATGGATTTTAGGAAACAATATATATTCAAATGTAAGACGATTTTCTTGGGCTGAAATTGCTAAAGCAAATTTTTTACAAACAGAATCATATAAAAGTGCAATAACGCATGAAATAGAAACTTTGGAAGATGCTATTTACTGGAGCATATGGAATGATGAGCTAGAAAGCTACCCAGGACTTGAATACATAAATAGAGAAAATTCAAATATAGAGTACATAGCAGATATTACAACAAACACGGGAAAACATATAATACTTAGCAATTTAAAAACAGTAATACAGGATAAAGAACATATAAAATCAGAATTTAAAGAAAGTTTACAATATTATATTTGTAGTTTAAATTCTGTACCAGATACAAATATAGATGTGTTGCAGAAATATGGATTTAAAGCAGACCAATCCAGATTTGAAGTATTGGATATATATGTAAAAGTAAATTTAGATAATAATGGCTATATGAAAACAATACAACAAAATTATTATAAAGCAAATCATAATATAAAGATAAATATAATCGGAGTAGTTATATTTTCAATATTATCTATAGTACTTTTATATAAAGCAATAAAAAGCGGTATTTACACGGATTTTTTTGATGTTAAAATACTAACGATATTAGGAATGGAAGCAATATTTGAAAAAATTAGTATAGAATTAATTTGCCTTATTTTATATGCTATTTTAGCAGAAATATTTTTTAATAGTGTAAAAAATATAAAGCAAGCTAAAGCACAAAATGAAAAAGTAGTAACCAATTTTATAGAAAAAATAAAAGAAAATTATAAATTAATAATAATAGTGGTGGTAGTAACAATAATAGCTATGGGAATAATTTCAGCAACTACATTACACTATGGTATTGTAATATATGATGTTAAAATTAAAGCATTGGTGATTTTGATATATGTGGCAATAGTAATTATTTTCTTAAAAAATGTCTCAGAATATAATAAAATAGAAAAGAAAATAAGAAATATAGTGTCAGGAGAATATCAATCAGAAATAAAAACAGACAATAAATACCTAAAAAATATGGTCCAAGACATAAACAATATAAAAAAAGGCATAGAAAATGCAGTAAATGAAAAGGTTAAATCAGAAAGATTAAAAACAGACTTAATAACAAATGTATCACATGACTTAAAAACTCCACTTACTTCAATAATAAATTATGCTAATCTTCTAAAAAAAGAAAATATAGAAAATGAAAATGCGCAAAAATATATAGAGATTCTAGAAAATAAATCAAAAAAATTAAAAAATTTAACAGAAGATTTAATAGAAGCATCTAAAATAAGCTCTGGAAATGAAACGGTAAATTTACAAAAATTGAATTTCGCAGAAATGATATTACAAGCAAATGGAGAATTTGCAGAAAAGTATGAGAGTAAAGATTTAAAATTAATTAGCAAAATAGAAAAAGAGGAGATCTTTGCACAATTAGATAGCAAAAAAATGTGGAGAGTATTAGAAAATATATACAATAATGCATATAAACATTCTTTAGAAGGGACAAGAATATATGTAAATGTTGAGCAAAATGATAAAATAGTATTTACAATGAAAAACATATCAAAAGAAGAGTTAAACATAACACCAGAAGAGCTAATGGAACGATTTGTTAGAGGAGATAAATCTAGAACAAGTGGTGGCAATGGATTACGGTCTTTCAATAGCTAAAGATTTAGTGAGTTTGCAAGGAGGAAAAATGCAAATAAAAATAGAAGGTGATTTGTTTACAGTAAAAATAATAATTTAAAATTCTTTCCAACCGTTAATATTAGATCTTCTAATAGCACCCATAATATTTGCTCTAACGGTTGGAATTTCTATAACTAATTTATAGATTAACTCTTTTATAGATTCCCTTTTAGAAACCCCATCCATAGGGCATACTTTAGGCATTACTTCTATTCCTTGCCTCCTAACAAATTTACGTACTTCTTTTTCAGGTATGTAAACCATAGGTCTAATTAAAGTTATTTTAGACCTATCCATATAGCTAGTTGGAGCAAAAGTTGACAAATTTCCAGCATATAAAAGATTCAAAAAAAATGTTTCTAAAACATCATCTTCATTATGCCCCAAAGCAATTTTGTTACAACCATGAGCGATTGCAGAAGAATTTAAAATTCCTCTACGCAAGTTGGCACATAAAGAACAAGGATTTTTTTCCTTCCTTATATCAAAAACAATTTCTTTTATATAGCTTTTTTCCTCAATAAACTCTACACCGATTTTATCACAAACACTTTTTAAAAATTCTGAATTAAAAAATTCAAATCCAGGATTAACACTTATTGCAACTACTTCGAACTTCTTAGGATAGAATCTTTGCAAAGCCTTTAAACCCATAAGTAAGGTAATAGAGTCTTTTCCGCCAGAAAGACCAACAGCAATTTTATCTCCTTCATTTATCATATTATAATTTTCGATTGCTTTTCTCATATAACTTAACATTTTTTGCATAAAAATCACCTATAAAATTATAGCACAAAAACACATAAAAAGTAAATGTTATACCTTGCCAAAACACAATTAATGGTGTAAAATAAAAATATATGTGTTTGTAGCTCAGTTGGATAGAGCGCTCCCCTCCTAAGGGAGAGGTCGGGGGTTCGATTCCCTTCAAGCACACCAAAGTTGAAAAGTCTTGTAAGTGTTGAAATATTAGTACCTTACAAGACTTTACTATTTCATTAGTAACAAAAATTCTATTTTTTTAATATATATAATTAGGTGGTTATATATGAGAATGTTAAGACGAGTAAATACAAAAGATATTGTGCCGACAAATTTAAATTATACATATGAGCTAATGCAAACAAATATTAAAGCTTTAAGAAAAAGATATTCATTTTTGAATATTGGAAATATGGGGAAAAGCGTATTGGGAAAAGATATCCCGTATGTAAAAATAGGAAATGGGAATAAAGAAGTTATATATTCAGGTGGAATACATGCAAGTGAGTGGATTACATCATTATTAATGATGAAATTTGTAGAGAATTTTTGCAAATCAGTTGTAAATAACTTTAATATATATGGACAAAGTGCAAGAAATATATTTAATCAAGTTTCAATATATGTAGTTCCAATGGTAAACCCGGATGGAGTAGATTTAGTAACAGGAGCAATAAAAAGTAACACAAAAGAATATGAAAGTGCAAAAAAAATAGCCAATAATTATTCAAAAATATCCTTTCCAAATGGTTGGAAAGCAAATATCAATGGTGTGGATTTTAAAAACTTCCAACCGTTTTGCAAAGTCTTGTAACTGTTTATATTACACGACTTTGCATTTTTGATTTTCATTAATTAATTCTTCAATTTTGATAAATTCATCTAGATTTTCATTAATAGAATTTAGTTTTGAAAAATTAAAATATATGTAAATATTTTTGTCTTTATCAATCTCAATTTTATTAATTAATCGATACAAATATATCTTATCAATTTTTTCTAATTTCAAAAAATTTTCTATTAATTCATCTAATTCTTTTTCTTCTTTTGTTTGATTTTTGTTTTCAATTTTGTCTTTTGCTCCAATTAATTTCTGTTCTAATTCTTGCTTTTGTTCATTTAATTTTGTTCTTTCTAAACTTAATTTTTGTGATACTCTAACGTAGTCTTCTTCTTGTAAAATACCTCTTAATTTATCCATATACATCTTGTCTAAATTATTATTTATATCCAATATAGCTCTATCAATTTGCCCTATTTTTTTCTTATATCCTTCTCGAATATCAAGAGTTTTATTTTGATATTTTTCATAAATTGAATAAAAAATCTCTTTATCCGCATATATTTGACATATCTTTTTTACAATATAAATAATATGCTTTTCAAATTTCTCATAATTCATGTTTAGTGAATAGCACCCTTGTTCTTTTGCATTACTACAAGTTATATATGGATGTGATTTTGCATTTCTTTTAGAGTTCTTTTTAAGTACTATTTGCAGTTTTCTTTTGCAATGATAACAGTAAAGTAATCCTCTTAACAAATAATCATATTTAAGTTTTGTATTTGTTCCTCTTTTTTCAATGATACATTGTACTTTTTCAAATGTATCTTTATCAATAATAGCTTCGTGTGTATTATCAACTCTTATTTGATTTTCCTTTTCAACTGTTCTTATTTTCCTGACTTTGTATGATATAACTGACTTTTTATTTTGTATTGTATTTCCGATATACACTTCGTTTTTTAGCATATTGCATAGTGTTACTTCATTCCAATCATAGTTTGTTTTATTGCGTGAGCAACAAGGTTCTGGGGTACCCGACTGCAATCTTTGATTGCTTAGTCGGGTCAGGTTCTTATTTTCATCTTGTACAATTCCTGTTTTTCTATAACCTGTTGGAGATAGGTATTTATTTGAGTTTAAGAATTTTACTATTTCTACACTTCCATGACCATTTGTATACATATCAAAAATCCTTTCTACAATATCTCTTACTTGCTCATCTATAATTAATTTATTTTTAATTGTAGGATGCCTTTTGTAACCATAAGCTGGAATACTGCACATATATTCTCCTTGCTTCTGTTTTTCCTTCAAAACACTTCTGATTTTCTTTGAAATATCTTTTGCATACATGTCATTCATTATTGCTTTAAAAGGTGTTATATCGTTATTTGTGCTATCAATACAGGTATCTATTCCATCAGTTATTGCAACATATCTAATATTATTTTTGGGGAAATAATCCTCTAAATAAAAACCTGTTTTAATATAATCTCTACCAAGTCTTGATAAATCTTTTGTAATAACCATATTAATATTTTGATTTTCTATATCTTGCAATAACTCATTAAATGAAGGTCTGTCAAAAGTTGTACCACTTATACCATCATCAACATATTCTTTAACTAAACATAAATGATTCTCCTTTACATATCTTTGCAAAATTTTTCTTTGATTACCGATACTTTCGCTTTCTTGCTTGTCGCCATCTTCTCTAGATAGTCTTATATACATTCCGTACTTTGAAATTTTGACTTCTTAAATCTAGCATTTAACCTCCTATCCGTAATCATCTATGCTTATACTATAACGTGCTCTTTAAATTTTTGCAAATGTTTTGTAATAATTACTTATTCTTTACTTTTATGCTTTCTAAATAATCCTTAAAGACTAATCCTATTGCTTCTCCAATATTTTGCTTTTCTTCTGTAAAGATACAATATGTATTAAACTCTAGTTTATTATCTTTTGTTCTATTTTTATCCTCGATCATACTTATTCAAATCCTTTCTACCTAATACAAAATATTAAAGAAAATGGCATACTATGACACTTATATTCAAGTGTATTTGTCAATGTGCAATTTGATTACCTATACACATAGGCGAAAAATTATAAAATTATCCCGATATTTTTATAATTTTTTATCTTCCTAACATAAACAACGATTAAACCTAAAAAAGTTATAGACAAAATAAAAAAAGAAGCAAGAATTTTTAGTATTACTACTAATTTTCTCACTTCTTCTCTTAATAAGATTGTTAACAAATTATTTTATTATTTATGATACTCTGCATAAATTTTTTCTAATATCAAAAAATCTTCATCTGTTGTTTTTGATAAAAAAACATTGTTCCTCTAACATCTTCTAAACCCAATTTTTTTCCAGCATAACTAAATGATTGACAAGGATATCCTCCAGATAATAAATCTAATTCTCCTTTTTTTAGGTTGAATTCCTTTAATAAATCTTTTTGGGAAAGCCTCACAATATCCTCTTCAATTCTTTTTTATGTTTTTTAAACAAAAAAGAAATTAGAAAAAATTTTATCTAATTTCTTAACATTTAATATTATTTTACATTTTTATTTCTAATATAATCACCTTCAAACTCATATTCAAGTATGTCCATATGTAACTTATCATAATATTTTCCGTTTAAAAAAATTTCTTCTCTACTTTTTCCAGTATCCTTAAATCCACATTTTAAATAACACTTATGTGCTCTTTCATTTACAGCAAGAAGATCTAATCTTATGCTATGTAAGTTTAAATATTTAAATCCATATTCTAGCAAAAGTTTTATCGATTCTGTTCCATATCCATTACTTCTATAGTCTTCATCACCTATAAATATTCCAAGTACAGCACTTCTTTCAATCCAATTAAAGTGTTCCAATCCAATTGTTCCAACTAATTTATCATTATTCAAATCAATAATATCAAAGTTTCTATTTTCATTATTCTTTGCTGAATTTTCAAGCCAATCTTTTTCTCCAATTAATGTTGTAATTTGTCCACTTCTCCCTGTATAATCTGTTACCTGAAAATCATTCATCCATTCTGTAAATTTTTCAATTTCTTCATCTGATACTCCTTTGGGAGATAAATATATTCTGTCTCCCACTAATTTTTTAAAATAATTCATATATATCACTACTCCCTTAACATTTTATTAAAATATTTATCAGTAAATTCTTTTAATTTATCTTTATTTTCTTCTAACAATTCAATTAGTTTTTTTGCTTCATTATATGCCATATCATAATCTGATTTATTTACTTCAAATCTATCAAGTGCTTTTTTTAATTCATCTTCATCAAGTAATATTATATCTCCTGTTGGTGTTACAACAACATCCAAGTATAAATCATCTTCATAAGGCATTCCAATGTCTTTTTCTATTTTTCTAGCTATATCAAAATACCATTCTATAATTTCGTTATTTTCATTGTACATAGCAGTTAATCTGTGTTTTTTACTATAATCATAAAACTCTAACCATTTATAGTTATTATTTGCCATACATAAGTTAATGTTTTCTACCATATATGGCTTATTCATTTTATTAAATTTAATTAATGCAATATCTCCAACAAAATCTGCATTATTAAAGCTTTTTATTTTAAAATTTCCATCCTTAACAATTTCCATATTTTTAGGATTAGTAACAAATCTTTTCTTTAAACTAATCCAATATCTTTGCACTAGCTCATTTCCAAAATATATTTCATTTTCAAGTATTCCTCCATTTTTTTGAATTGACTTAGCAGATCCAATATTAGCTTTATCACAAACCATTAATACATTATCTATTCCTAACTCTTTACACTTTTCTAATGCCAGTCTAATTTGTTCTGTTGCATAACCTTTTCTTCTTTCAGATGGTCTTACACTATCTCCGATATGTCCTCCATCATTTAGTAGTTTTTCATTTAAAAAATGTCGTATTTGTAAATTCCCAACTATTTTCCTATCTGATTTCCTTATGGTTAAATATAATGTTGCAGGAATTCTATCTTTGTCTATTGTATCAACAGATAAATCATTTTGAACTTTTTCTAACCACCTGTCAAAATCTCTAATTCTGTCAAGTCCTCCATCTCCAGCAATCTCATTTTCTCCATTATCTAAAAATTCTTGTAAATATTCCTCAACTTCTTTTTTATATTCTTTCGTTGGAAATATTAATTCCAATTCATATTTATTCAATTTTATCACTCCATTCTATAAATTCTTCTTTTAATAACCCTGTAATACATTCATCAACATATTTATTTGTTGCTAAACATAGAAATTTCTTTCTTCTTATTCCTTCATCCTTATATCCTAATTTCAGTTGCATTCTTCTTGACTTTTCATTTCCACGAAAATATCCGTTCTCAATTCTTCTTAATTTCAAGACATCAAAACAATACTTGTTTCTTGTGCTAAATGCCTCTGTTCCATATCCATTTTTTTGATATTTTTCATTAAGCCATATTCCACCACCGGCAAGTGCCATCTTTTTTATTAATATTTCTAATCTCTGTACCACCAATAACTTTATTACTAGCTTTTAATACTATTGCTAATGAAATTTTAACATTTTCATCTTGACCTTTCGTATGTTCTATAAATTGTTTAGCATCATTTTCTGTATATGGATATGGAATTGCAGCCATCCATTTTGCAACTTCTATATTATTTAATCCATCTACTATATCTTCTACATCTCCATCTTCCCAGTTTCTTAAAATAAGTCTTTTACTTTCAATTTTCATAACTATCACATCTCCTATAAAAAATAAGCCTCACAAAAGAATCTACTTTAAGACTCCTTTGTAAGACTTCTATATAATCTCACTTACGTGTAAACAATCAAACTATTTTAATTGTCCTTTATCGCTCAGATTTGGTAATCCTAGATAAACTCTTAAATTATGTTTTTTATTGTAACATATTATTCTATTTTTGTCAAATTTTCATAACCTTACGATAGTGTCAATTTTTTTCGGGGAAATTTTTAAAAAATATTTCAACCCTCAAAAT
>OLNZ01000683.1_pt1 | contig 30494 bp, 27 predicted proteins | sample 1672981 | NCBI WGS metagenome assembly OLNZ01 (sample SAMEA3136743, study PRJEB25190) | human gut metagenome | biome: human gut; feature: human-associated habitat; material: faeces | place: Austria | collected 2013 | reverse complement strand
GGATAACTGCTATTGACAGCTTTTATATTTATTCATTTATCGGTGAATAGTAACAAATCTTTGTAATAATTTTTCTAAAAATAGTTGCATTTATAATTGTGGCATGATATATTATTTGAGCGCTGAATAAGCATAAGCGAAAGGATGCGCTTGGCAGATATTATTGAGGAAATACTCAAGAGGCCGAAGAGGTGCCCCTGCTAAGGGCATAGGTCGGGCAACCGGCGCGAGGGTTCAAATCCCTCTTTCCTCGCCATATCATGGTTCTGTGGAGTAGTGGTTTATCTCGTCTCCCTGTCACGGAGAAGATCGCGAGTTCGAATCTCGTCAGAACCGCCATTCATGCGAGTGTAGTTCAATGGTAGAACGCCACCTTGCCAAGGTGGACACGGCAGTTCGATTCTGCTCACTCGCTCTTGTTTATTCAAAACAGTATGGAAGGCTCTAACTTCCCTAGTGTGGTTCTGTGGAGTAGTGGTTTATCTCGTCTCCCTGTCACGGAGAAGATCGCGAGTTCGAATCTCGTCAGAACCGCCATTCATGCGAGTGTAGTTCAATGGTAGAACGCCACCTTGCCAAGGTGGACACGGCAGTTCGATTCTGCTCACTCGCTCTTTTTTTTTACTTAAAAAAGCTATGACGCATTTGTCATAGCTTTTGTTTCATATGTGTGCATTATAGTAATCCAAGATATCTCGATAATACTTCTCTCGAATTTCTTTTGTCGCATTAAAAATTTCATGTTTAGAATCTTTATATTCCAGCAGTGTTACATTTGGATTCTTTTGATCAAATGCATTTTGTCCACCGGCTTTTACCATATGATCTTTTTCTGCCTGCAATAGCAGTACAGGTGTTTTTACTTTTTTGATATTTTTCATGATCTTCGCCGTTGCTTCTTTTCCAGCTCTGATCCATCCCCATGTGCCACCCCATGTCTGATACATCGGTTCATTCATTCTTAAATTGAATTGATATTCATAACGATCTTTATCAAGCATAGAGGAATGTTCAAAATCAGGAATTGCATTAAATGGTTTCTGCGAAGGTCCAAATTCCTGTGATACATCCACAACCTTAGAATACGCAGACAATACGTCAACAGCTAAATCCGGTACTTTTCCATAGTTCATCATCAACATAGGAGAAGATAAGACAGCGCAAGTAAAATCATCAGGATACTCTTCTAAATACAACGTAGAGACTGCACCACCCATAGAATGTGCAAATAAAAACAATTTCTTTCCTTGCGATTTCTTCTTAACAACCTGTTCTACAAGTGCATGCACGTCCATGACATATTCTTCAAAGTCATTTACATGTACTCTAGAATCATTGTAAATATCTGTATGTTGAGATTTCCCATGTCCTCTTAAATCAATATAGAAAACATTAAATCCAGCCTGAAAGAAACGATATGCATTCTCATGATGTTTACCAAAGAATTCTGTAAATCCATGAATCATCAAAATGGATGCTTTTGCATCATCTCTCAAAGCTTCATAGTAATGGATCCTTGTTTGATCCTCACTCAAAATATCCCCTTCTTGTATATTATTTTCTAAAAATGGTTTTAATTGTTTTTCGACGAAGTCTTTATATTCCTGTTTCATACTGCTCAATTACCTTTTTGATACGATCTGGATAATTTGTGATTAAAGTATTCACACCATATTTCAGACACATCAATGCAATCTCTTCTGTATTAACAGTCCATACATTGACATCTAAATGATACACATTGCATTCTTCCATGAAGTCAGGAAGACGAAGATTATATGCTGCTGGATGTAATGCATTTACATGATGTTCATACCCATATAACGGCATATCTAATGGTCCATCACTATAAAGAAATGCTGTTTTCGCATTTGGATCAAGTTCTTGAATCTTCATGATGGAATAATGATTAAATGAAGAATAAATCACACGATCTTCAAATCCTTCTGCATGTGTTAAAGCAATGATTTTTTCTTCAATGCCTTCATAATCAAAAATACCTGTTTTCAATTCAATATTAATTATTAGATTTGTAGGCTTCAACAGTTCAAATACTTCCTTCATTGTAGGAATACTGACTTTTCCAAGTTCTTTGAACTGATAGGAAAAATCCATTTCTTTCAATTCAGCTAATGTATAATCTTTCAGCCATCCTTTTGCATTTGATGTACGATCTACCATTTCATCATGGCAGACAACGATTTCTCCATCCTTGCTTAATTGAATATCCAGTTCAACACCATCTGCACCTAATTCAACAGCCTTTTTAAAAGATGGCAGCGTATTCTCCGGCATATAGCCACTTGCCCCGCGATGGGCCCAGACTTTAGTTTTCATATTATGATTTTCCTCCAACTACTATCATACATTCAATTGTAATACAATTGACATATTTAACAAAATTTTCACATTCTTCTATATCATTTTTTAAATGATTAAGAGATAATATAATTATATTGTTAAGAGGGTAAACTATATGTTTAAAAATTTCAATAAGTTAGAGAAAAGCTGGATTTACTATGATATTGGTAACTCCGCTTTTACAATGATGGTTTCAACGATCATTCCTATCTGGTTCAACACTTTAGCTGCAAATGCTGGTATGAGTAATTCCGAATACCTTGCATTCTGGTCATATGCAACTAGTATTGCGACAATTCTTGTTGCAATCATCGGTCCAGTCTTTGGATCCATTGCGGATAACAAAGACTTCAAGAAGCCAATGTTTATGTTTGTATTATTTGTTGGTGTAATTGGATGTGCTTTGCTTGGAGCTGTTCCAAACTGGATTCTATATCTGATTACGTATGTCATTGCGAAAATCTGTTATCAAACTTCTCTCGTTTTCTATGATTCAATGTTAACTGATGTAACAACTCCTGAAAGAATGGATCTTGTATCTTCACAAGGTTATGCATGGGGTTATATCGGAAGCTGTATTCCATTTGTAATCGCACTTGGCTTATACGCAGCAGGAAATCCAGATTTCCTTGGTATCATGAATGAAAGATTATCTATATTCTTAGCATTCATTGTTATCGCTGTATGGTGGTTCTGTGTAACAATTCCACTGTTAAAAAACTACAGACAAAAATATTATGTAGAAACAACTTCAAATAAAGTCAAAGAAAGTATTTCAAGATTAGGAAAAACACTTGTTACAATGTATAGAGACGAAAAGAAAGTATTCTTCTTCCTCCTTGCATTCTTCTTCTATATCGATGGTGTATATACAATCATTGATGAAGCTGTAGCAATTGGTACTGCATTAGGACTTAACCAGATGGGATTATTAGTCATTTTATTACTGACTCAGGTCGTAGCATTCGCATTCGCTACTCTATTTGGAAAATTAAGTGAAAAGTACAGTTCTGTACAACTCATTACAGTTTGTATCTTAGGTTACTTCGCTGTAGCAATCTACGCATTGTTCATGAAGGAATTATGGCAGTTTGGTATCATGGCATTTGTTGTTGGTATGTTCCAGGGCGCAATTCAGGCATTATCTCGTTCCTACTTTGCACAGATCATTCCAGCAAATGCAAGTGGTGAATACTTTGGTATCTATGATATTTGTGGTAAAGGTGCTGCATTTATGGGAACAACACTTGTTGGTATTACAGTTTCTATTACAAACTCTGTTAACGTTGCGGTTGCAACACTTACAGTCTTATTCATATTAGGTCTATTTTTCTTTAGAATCGCCACAAAAGAAGATAAGTAATTCAAACAAAAACTGGCTCTTATGGAAATACATAAGAGCTTTTTTAAACGAAACACCAACGAAATATTAGCGAAATGCAAGCGAAATTCCAGTTGATTCATTTCGCTTGAATGCATATACTAAAGATAGAAATATACCAGGAGATAATGTATGAACTATTTATCATGTATTGATGCTGCAAAAAAATTAGGAGTATCTACTCGTAGAATTCAACAAATGTGTAAGCAAGGAGAAATTTCCAATGCAATCAAAGATGGACGTACCTGGCTCATCCCTGATGATATCACTTTAAAACAATTAAAACCTTTACCAATCGGTGTTTCAGATTTCAAATCAGCAACAACAAATTATTATTACGTTGATAAAACTTTAATGATTCGTGATTTTCTGGATGCTAAACCTATGGTTTCTTTATTTACGCGTCCTCGTCGCTTTGGAAAAACATTAAATATGGATATGTTGCGTGTTTTTTTCGAAAAAACAGCAGAAAATACTTCTGTCTATTTTAAAGACAAGCAGATATGGAGATGTGGAGAGTATTACACAAAACATCAAGGACAATATCCTGTTATCTTTCTCACTTTCAAAGATGTAAAATGTTCAACATGGTCAGAAATATTTCAAAAAATCAGAAAAATTATTTCTTTAGAGTTCATACGCCATGAAGAACTAGAAAACAGTACAAAGCTAAGTTCATACGAAAAAGAACAATATCACCTTCTTGCTGGAGAAAGTGCTAATGAAATCGACTACCAGATGAGCCTGCAGTTATTATCATTATTATTGCATAAACATTATGGAAAAGAATGTATCATCATCATTGATGAATATGATACTCCAATACAACAAGGTCATATTTGTGATTTTTATCTAAAAACAATTAATTTCATGCGCAACTTATTTTCAGGCGGATTAAAAGATAATCCACATTTAGCCTTTGGCTTTTTGACAGGCATTTTACGAGTTGCAAAAGAAAGCATTTTTAGTGGCATGAATAACCTGAAAATCAATTCAATCTTAGATAGTGACTATAGCTCATATTTTGGTTTTACAAAAAATGAAGTCATTGACATGTTACAGTATTACGGATATGAAAACAAATATCAGGAAATCTGTGAATGGTACGATGGATATCGTTTTGGAAATACTGAAATTTTTAATCCTTGGTCTGTTATTAATTATATTGCGGACAAATGTTTTCCAAAAGCTTTCTGGCAATCTACAGGAAGCAACGAAATCATTGGTGAAATCATCAGTAATGCTTCAAATGAAATCAATGAAAATCTGTATAAATTATTATGTGGAGAAAAAATCACAACTTATATAGATACAAGTGTAATCTATCCTGAAGTACAAAATAACCCCTACAGCATTTATAGCTTTCTGCTTGTCGCAGGATATTTAAAAGTTGCATCCATTTATCCGCAATATGATGGCAACTTCATGTGTGATGTATCTATTCCAAATAAAGAAATTGCATTTGTTTATGAAAAAGAAATTCTAAATCGAACGAATCAAAACAATATATCAATTTCTATCCAGCAGGCTATTTTTTCAAAAGATGCAAGCAAGCTTCAATCATTATTAGAAGATTTCATGTTAAAAAGCATCTCCACAATAGATGGAGCAAACGAAAGTTTTTATCATGGTATGATGTTAGGTTTATGTGCAATTCTAAGCAATCAATATCAAATTAAGTCAAATAGAGAATCCGGTCTAGGACGATTTGACATTCAACTTATCCCTTTAGCAAAGGAAATTCCAGGATTTATTTTTGAATTCAAATACACAAAAGATCCACATATTGATTTAGAATCTCTGGCTGATTTTGCCTTAAAGCAAATTGAAGAAAAGAAATATGATACAGAACTATTAGATGCACAAGTTCACTCTATAGTAAAAATTGGAATCGCTTTTTGTGGAAAAAAAGCAGTTGTAAAACGTTCATAGTTCAAAAAAGAGGCTGTAACAGTTGAACATGTTTAAAGTTCAAAGCTGTTGCAGCCTCTTCTTTTTCTATTTCATTAGAATTCTTTTGCGTCTCCATGAACTCTTTCACGTTCATCTACGCTTTCCTCTTCTTTTACATTAATTTTCTTTTCGAACTGTGATTTTTCTTGAGAAACAGGAATTGGTGCAGGATATTTTTCAGTAAAGCATCCGACACAGAATTCACATTGCGGATTCTTTGCCATTTCCTTTGCCCCTTCAACAGATAAATATCCTAAGGAATCAGCACCAATCTGTTCTTTGATTTCCTGCTGTGTATATTTGCAGGCAATCAGATTCTTCTTAGAATCGATATCTGTACCATAGTAACAAGGAGAAATAAATGGTGGCGCAGAAATACGTACATGTACTTCTTTTGCACCAGCTGCCTTAATTAAAGCAACAATACGAGCACTTGTTGTACCACGAACAATAGAGTCATCTACCATAACAACTCTCTTGTCTTTTACAACAGAAGCAATCACATTCAACTTCAAGCGTACAGAGTTTTCTCTTTGAGACTGTGCTGGCTGAATAAATGTTCTTGCGATATATTTATTCTTTGAAAAACCAGTTTCATATGGAATTCCACTTGCTTCCGCAAAACCTAAAGCAGCATCTAATCCAGAATCAGGAACACCAATAACAACATCTGCATCTACTGGATGTTCTTTCCAAAGGATTCTACCTGCTTCCTTACGTGCTTCATGAACACTGATACCTTCCATAACTGAGTCAGGTCTAGCAAAATAGATATATTCAAACACACACATATGCTTGATAGGCTTTACATGACTTGTAATAGAACGAACACCATTCTTATCTACAACAACAATTTCACCTGCTGCAAGATCTTTAACATATTTTGCGCCAAGAGAATCCAATGCACATGTTTCAGAAGCAAACACGATTTCTCCATTTGGAAGTTTGCCCATAACAAGTGGTCTAAAGCCTGTCATATCACGTGCCGCAACAAGCTTTTCAGGAGACATAACAACAAGTGAATATGCACCTTCTAATACATCAAGAACATTTTCAACGGCTTCTTCAATAGAAGATGTTTTAAGTCTTTCCTGAATGATTTCATACGCAATGATTTCAGAATCATTTGTTGTATGGAAAATTGCACCCTGTAATTCAAGTTTTTCTCTGAGTTCTGGTGCATTTGTCAAATTACCATTATGAACAACAGCCATCTGTCCTTTGACATGTCTAACAACGAGTGGCTGTGCATTTGTCTGGTTAACTGTACCAAATGTTGAGTAACGTGTATGACCAACCGCAATCTGTCCTTTTCCCAGTTTTTCTAAACATTCCTTAGAAAACACATCACGAACAAGACCGACATCTTTGTGATATGTGATTACACCTCTATCATTGACCGCAATTCCGCAAGATTCCTGCCCTCTATGCTGCAAGGCAAATAATCCGTAGTAAGTACTTGAGGCAACATCGTTTGTGCCACTTGGATCGTAAATTCCAAAAATACCGCATTCTTCGTGAATTAAATTTTCCATATGTTTTCCTTTTTCTTACTATATCCTAACTTTGTTAAGATTTTTCTAGTATACACTGTTTTTCGCTGAACAAAAAGATGAAATAAATTGTTTTAGTGATTGAATGCATCTGGCAAATCATTTTCTAATAGAATTGTGTCTGCTATAGATGCATGCGTATAAATGTATGTAAATGCTTCTTTTACTTTATCTAAGACGATGACTTGATCCATATCAAAGCATGATTTCTTTAAACCATCATAGATTGGCTTTGTCTGGTTCTTGCCAACAAGGATAACAATATCTGCTTTTCCCTTCATCAATGTACCAAAGTGTTCATTGATTTCATTTTGTTTTTCTCCAAGATCAATCATACCTGGAGTAACAATGATTCTCTTTCCTGGCATCATAGCTAATACTTCTAATGCCATGCTGGAACCTGTAGGATTTGCATTAAACGCATCATCAATGAATCGATATCCATTGATTTTCTTTAATTCTAAGCGATGCTCTACTTGCTTCATCTGCTTTACAGCTCTTTGAATGACACTCCACTCTACGCCTAAGTGTCTAGCCACTGCAACTGCAGAAAGAATATTCAGAATATTCAATTCACCTAACAGTTTTGTCTCCATAGGAATTCTTTCATCTTTATAGCATACGACAAAGCTGCTTCCTGTCTGTGTATAATGAATATCTTCTACGGTATAATCTGTATCTTTACTTTTTACACCATATGTAACGGTTTGAATAGAATGTTTGATCTTATAGTTACGAATGAATGGATTATCATAGTTTAATACACCAAATCCATCCACTGGCAGCATTTCAATCATCTTCATTTTTTCATTCACAATATTTTCTTGTGAACCAAATGTATTAAGATGCTGTGGCCCAATAGAAGTAACAACACCAATCGATGGATGTACGAAGTTCATTAATTCTTCAATATCTCCAACGTGATCAGCACCCATTTCACACACAAATACCTGGTGAATCGGTTTCAGCATTTCACGAATCGTTCTTGTAATACCCATTGGTGTATTATAAGAAGCAGGTGTCATCAAGGAATTAAACTGTTCCGATACCATTGCCTGCATGATGTTCTTTGTTGTTGTTTTACCAAAGGAACCTGTAATACCAATCTTGATCAGATTTCCATGAGATGCGAGAATTTTCTTTGCATCATTCACAAATGACTGACGAATCATTGCTTCCATTGGAGAAGTTATCAAACTCATTGGATATAACAAGATCCAAGGCAAGAAATATGCAACGATACACATGCAAGGATCTAGATCATTCAATAAGAGTACAACAACCACAACAAGTGATAAGATTGCCATTACAACACATTGACGAATCACACGTGGTGTAAAAACAAGTGGCTTGATATAGTTCTGTTTCTTTTCATTTGAATATAGAACAATTGACAAGATCACAAGCATACAGATCTGTCCAATCGATCCACCTTCATTTTTCAGTACGATGGATAACACACATGCCACAATGCAGATTATGATAGATATCAAACTATGTTTGACATTGAATGCAAAGTTTTCTTTGATCCATCCATTCAATCGTTTTATTTCATAACGATTCTGCTGGAAAATATGCAATGCATGTTTTGCTGGTATTATAAGTGCACAAACACTACATACCAATAAAAGAATTTTTAATATACTCATGCTTCATCCCCTTTAAAAAATATGTCTAATACCGCATTGAAACGATCTGGCTGATGCCAGTATGCCCAATGGTCATCATTCTCAAAAATAGCTAAGCCAGCATCAGGCATTTCCTTTTCCATCTGTTTTCCCATCCAAAGCGGTGCTGCTGTATCAAATTCACCCCATACAAGAAGTGTTGAACATTTCACATCTTTTAATATGTCAGAAACATCATCATTCACAACTTTAACAAAAGTAGGCTTCATAATACCTTTCGCATTACGATAATCTTCACTGCCAGCATTCTTTTGCATTTCTTCAAGTTTTTCTGTCTGATTTGTTACCTTCAAAAACCATTTTCCTGCTTTGTATGCCTTTGTCTTGATCTGCCAGTCCAGACCATGTTTTGGACGAATCCCTGCAGCACCAGTCAAACACATCTTTCTAACATTTTCAGGATTTTTCGCAGCGTAACGAATCGCAACACGACATCCAAATGAATGTGCAACAATGAGTGGCTTAACAATATGATTCTTTCGAATAAAATCTTCTAGAAAAAGCTCATAATCTTCAACGCCCCACGCTGTGGGAGGATCTTCACTTTCTCCAAACCCAGGGAAGTCAATTGCCCATACATGAAATCGATCTTTGAGATGTTCATAGATCAAAGACATCATTTCTTTATTTTGTCCCCATCCATGCAGAAGCAAAACATCATTTCCATTTCCTTCATCCATAAATGAAGTATTTACACCATATATTTCTTTATTTTCTACCATAGCCCCTATATTCTACAAAAAAAAAGAGATTCCGTTAAGATACTTGAACCTCTTTTTACGGTAAATTTATGCTTTATGATACCATTCTTTTTTCACTGGCTCTTTCCAGATTCTAAAACAAGCACCTTCTCTTAGATTTTCTGCTTCCACATGGTAACCATATGTTGTACATACACGATGCACAATGGATAAGCCTAAACCAAATTGACCATCTGTACCTTTTTCATATGGGTGAAACAATGTAGGAATACGATCTTCTTCAATACGTTTTCCATCATTGATGACACGTAATTCATTGTTTTTTAATTCAACAGTAACTTTTGTACTTGCATAGCGTAATGCATTATCAATCAGATTCTCTACTGCGATACGCCATGGTTCTTCTTCTCCATGAAATAATACATTGTCTTCACAATAAGAAATAATTTCAATTTCTGGTCGAACAACTTTTAATGAAAGGATAACTTTAGCAATGACCTCATTCATATTAAGATGATTGCCTTCTTCACATTTATCTAACAGATATCCCATCTTGTTCAAAATAATCAAACTTTTTACTTTCTTTTCCAGACGCGTTGCATGTTCAATAATAACATCAATGGATTTCTCTAATGTATCATATGGATAAATACCATCTTTGATAGCTTCTGAATACGATTTGATTGTCGCAATTGGTGTCTTTAAATCATGAGAAATATTCTGAATCATTTCTTCTTTTTCACGATTCTGCTTTTGTAATGCTTTTTCCATTTCTGTCAAAGCTTCCGCAACTTCACCAATTTCATCATTTCTTTTCACATTCAATGTTGCTGGTTCATCATTTTTAATCTTTTGAATATAATTCTTAATCTGCTGCAAAGGATAGATAAACGTTCCAACCCAGAATAACAACAGAGCAAGCAATACACTCACCACAAGAATATTCATCATGACAACGCCTGAAATCAAAGATTTTCGAATGGAAACACGATATGTATCTGCAATCACAGAAATCAATTCTCTACCGTCTTTTAAAAGCGTAATGGAATATAAGTATTTTTCACCTGGTTGCTCTTTTGCTTCTGTTTCCAGCGAATAATCCTGTGTGCCTGACTTTGCATTTCTTGCTTCTATTTTAATTTGATCTAATATATTCTCAGAAAGCACATCATTGCGTAAGATATCAATCTGATCATCTTTTGGATCATACATTAACTGAATGATAGAATCATCCAGTCCATAAGCAACTTCTTCTTCACTAGGATGTTCATTGATATAGTCAATGATAGGACTTTGTGAAGCATGCAGCTGTTCAAAGATTTCCGTTTCAGAGAAACGATCTATTGCGGGAGTAATAAAGAAAAACAGAAAACCCACAAATACCGCAACAAACATGAAGATAATACATAAGATCTGTTGCAGCAGGGATAGTTCACGCACCCATAATCGAAAACGTTTCATCCAAGTCTATACCCAAAACCATAGATTGTTTGAATGGATAGATCAGGCATCTTCTTTCTCAAACGTCTTAGCGTATCATCAACAACACGGTCACTTCCAAAATAATTTGCTTCCCATACTTTAGATAAAATTGCTTCACGAGGGAAAGCAGTACCACGATTATTCACAAACAACATTAATAAATCAAATTCCTTTGTTGTTAAATCAATCTTTTCTTTATCATGGAATACCATTCTTTGTGTTTCATCAATTTCATACCCGTCAATACTGATTTTAGTATCTTCTTCTCGATATACTCTACGAATCAGATTATTGACACGCAGCACCAGTTCTTTAGGAGAAAATGGTTTCGTAATATAATCATCACTTCCCTTTTCTAAACCAATGATACGATCAAATTCTTTATCTCTTGCAGACATAAAAATAACAGGAACCTGTGAATCATTCTGACGAATTTCTTCTATTAAATCAAAACCACTCTTATCTCCTAACATAATATCTAATATCCAAAGATGAACATCATCATCATTTGTATGTTGAGAAGCTTCATCGTATGTCAAATAGGAACGTACTTCATACCCTTCTCTTTCTAAATATCTTTTCACTAATTCATTTAGATCTTTTTCATCTTCAACAATTGTAATAACTTTTTTCATATTGATCACCTTAAGCATATTTTAACACTTGCTTTCCTTTGAATAAAGCGAAGAATCTTAGGATTAACATAAAAGCAGGTACATAAAAGCACCTGCAGCAACTGCTATGTATGATTCACAAGTTTTGATACAATGCGAATCAGAAGTTTCATATTAATTGGTTTTGCGATATGTTCATTCATACCAGCTTCTTCTGCTTTGATCTTATCTTCAGAAAATGCATTCGCTGTCATTGCGATGATTGGAATTGTTTTTGCCTCTTCTCTGGAAAGTGCTCGGATTGTCTTGGCTGCTTCATACCCATCCATGACTGGCATCATTACATCCATTAAGATTACATCAAAATCACCAATTGAACTTGCCTGAAAGATTTCTACAGCTTCCTGACCATTCCATGCTTTCGTAATCTTTACACCAGCATTTTGAAGACTGAATTCTGCAATTTCCATATTCATTTCATTATCTTCCACAAGCAGAATATTGAAGCCATCGAGTGCATGCAAAGAAAGTTCCTGTGTTTCTTCACACTGCTCAATTTCTGAATTGATTTTAAAAGAAATTGTGATAACAAAAGTAGTACCAACTCCAGATTCACTTTCAAATGTGATATTTCCACCCATTTTTTCAACAAGTTTTTTTCTGATGTCTGTTTTGTTCTTTCACAGCCACTTAATGTTGTAATGACTGCAAACAGTGATAAAGTGACAGTAATGAATCTCATGATTTTCCCTGCTCAGCAATGATATCACTGCTAAGTAAACTTAAGCAAATAGTTACTTTCAAAAGAAAAGAAGAATCATTATGACTCTTCTTCAACTCCATATTTACTCTGAATCAATCTTGCAATTTTGCCAACGACACGATCACAGATTTCATCTGTTTCTGCTTCTGCCATGACTCTCAGTAATGGTTCTGTTCCACTCGGTCTAACAAGGACTCTTCCATTGCCATGCAGTTGTTTTTCTACAGATGCAATTGCTGCATTGATTTCTTCATCATGCAATACCTGTGTCTTATCTACAACCTTGACATTCACTAACAGCTGTGGATAGATTGTCAATCCTTCACAAAGCTCATCAATTGTCTTGCCTGTTCTCTTCATGACTTTCAGAATAGACAAGGCTGTCATTAAGCCATCTCCTGTTGTTGCGTGATGCTTCAGGATAATATGTCCTGACTGTTCACCACCAACAATATAGCCATGCTTGCACATCTGTTCATAGACATACTTGTCACCGACCTGTGTCTTTTCAACGTTGATGCCGTCTCTCTCCATTGCTTTCCACAAACCAAGATTTGCCATAACAGTTGTAACGATTGTATTGCCTGTCAATGTATTCTGATCTTTGTAGTATCTACCCAGAATATAAAGCATGTAGTCACCATCTACAAGTTCTCCATTTGGACGAACAAGGATCTGACGGTCTGCGTCTCCATCAAATGTCAATCCAAGATCATATTCACCCTCATGTTCTCTCATATACTGCTGGAATAACTGTGGGTGTGTTGACCCTGCCTGTGTATTGATATTGATACCATTTGGTTCATTATGCATTGCATATACATTTGCCCCAAGCATCTTGAGTGCTCTTTCTGCCGTTACACTTGCAGAACCATTGGCACAGTCCATTGCGATATTCACACCATGCAGATCAATATCAAACTCTTCGCAGACAAAGTTCAAGTAGTTTTCAATGCCTCTTTCATATGGAATAATTTTTCCAATTGCTTCTCCTGTAGCGTAATCCAGTGTAACTTTACCATCAATATAGTCTTCAATCAGATCTTCTACATCACTCGTCAGCTTAATACCATCCTTAGAGAATACCTTGATTCCATTATCATAGAATGGATTATGAGATGCAGAAATCATTGCACCACATTCAAAATCTTCATTGTGTGTCAGATAGCAGATTGCTGGTGTTGGACAGTATCCGACAAGATATGCATCACATCCTTGTGAAGCAATACCAGCTGCCAATGCATTTTCAAGCATGTCACTGGAAAGTCTTGTATCCTTTCCGATGACGATTTTTTTCTTGCCTTCTTTTGAATAGTAGTAGCCTAGATATCTGCCTACCTGAAATGCTCTATCCGCTGTCAAAGTTTCATTTGCTTTTCCACGAATTCCATCTGTTCCGAAATATTTAGTCATTATTAACATTTCCTCCTTCGCTCTGGTCTGCGTCACTTGTTTCACCTAAAACATTTAATTCATATTCTGATTCATTCAATGTATATACAACAAATCCATCCTTTGGCTGTTCAATCTGCAATGCAAATTTCTGCAAGCCAGGCTGAACATCTTTCATATCAATATATACGTTGATATCATCTGCAGCTAATTTATCAATATTATTCTTTGTACCTTTTACAGTTACAGATGTTGTTGTCTTATTATCTGGCTGAGATGCCTTGTAATGCTTGTTATTATTAATGACATTGATTGGAATATCATCAATTGTTTTTTCTTCCGCATCAGCAAGCGTAATATTCATTGTTACTTGTGTATTTGTCGCACTTGTTACACCAGCAGGTAAAACAATTGGACGTAATACAGTAGAATCCTTTGTCAATGTACCTGCATCTAATGTAACTACGACCTGATCAATATTCGCAAGTGTTGTTTCTGAACCATAGATTGTTACTGTCTGCTGATCCATTGTAATAGAATCAATTGCCTTTCCATCTGGAACTTCGCCACTGACCTGTACTTGAATATTGACAGATTTATTTGGAGAAGTCACCGGAACTTTCACATGTACTGTATTTGGAACAATATCAGCATTCACTGGTTTACCACTAGAATCATATGCAACAAGTACCGCATCCTGTTCAAAGTCTGCAGATTGTCCACTGACATCAATCAATGCCTTAACAAACGCAATCGAATCTAATGTATCCTTGGAAGCACGTACATTGATCTTTGTATATTCAAATTCAGGTGTACCTGCAGAATAGATCTGTTCCATCTTATCCTGATTGATAAAGTCATAGGAAATATCAAACTGACGCGTTGTCTTCTTCTTCATCACAACATTAACATTTGTAGGATTCACCACAACATTGACATTGTTGCCATATCCTTCTGTCGTCAGTTTAATTTCATGTTCTCCTTCTGTTAATCCATCAAGATCACAGATCACTGTACCATTTTCTGCATTTGCGGCAGAAGTTACATTTGCGGCATCACCCGTCAAAATAACATCTACCTTTTCAGGCAATCCTGAAATTTCAAAAGTATCAGAGTTATATTTTGCCAGAACCGTTACATCAGATAACGTTTTAGAATAACGTAATGATGACTGGAAGGAAGTAGATAATGCATTGTAGTTAACAATTGCATATAACAGAACCGCAAGAACCAATGAAACTACCTTACTATATTTTTCATTGAAGAGAACTTTATCAAGAAATGTTGAGAAGGCACGTAATACTCTAAATAGAAAATCTTCCATTTTTTCATATGTTCTTTTCACTTTTTTAGATTGTTCTGCAATACGATTTGCACGTTCTGTTTTATTTTCTAAATTTGTATTCTTTTTACTCATTCTCGATCACCTCCTTTAGAATCATTCTTGGATGTGTTGTCGAGCTTTTCAACCATTTTAAATTCTTTTTCCAATTCATGATTAAAACCAACGATCTTAGAAATGTCTAATTTACTTGTATCAAATTGACGATCTTCTTCATTTAAGATTGGTGTAATCTTTGTTTCTTTTTGAACCTTATACTGGTTATATGCATTCTCACGTGCTGCTTTGACTTCTTCAGGTGTCATTTTCGCAACTGGCTGTACTTTTGCTTGTGTTGTTACCTGTTGAGGAACTATCTTTCTTTCCTGTGAAGGATAAGATGGTGCTGGGCGTTTCTTCTTATGTGGCAGTTTAATTTCCGCTGCCTTAGCTTCTTCATCTGCTAACTGATGAATCATCTGTACATCTTTCTGTACTTCATCATGAATGATATCTTCACGTACATTTTCTTGAGGTGCAGACTGCTTCTTTACTTTCAACATAGAAAGAATGCCACGTGTATCTTCTTCATCACCATTTGGCTTCTTTGGTGACTTATCATTGTTACTGGAGACAATTGCTTTATATAAGTATTCCCTTAGTGATTTTCTATCCTTGATAGGAATAATCTTTCCACCTTCTGTGATGGATACTGCACCTGTTTCTTCTGAAACAACGATTGTTACCGCATCTGTAACTTCAGAAAAACCAATGGCAGCTCTATGACGCGCACCAAAGCGTGAAGGAAGATCTGCATTTGTTGGTGGGAAATATGCAGAAGCACAAGCAATCTTATCCCCCTGGATAATGACTGCACCATCATGCAATGGCGTACTTGTAACAAAGATGGATGTTAATAATTCTGCCGTTACATCAGAATTCAGTTTTGTTCCTGTCGCAACATATGCATCCAGTGACTGACTTTCTTCAATGGAAATCAAAGCACCTGTCTGATCCTTACTTAAAAGCATAACTGCAGTAACAATCTGATCTACAAGATTTTCCTTTTCATTTCCTGTCAATGTTGTCATACGAGAAAAAATATTGGATTGCCCAATCTTTTCAAGCAATGAACGAATTTCTGGCTGAAAGATAATAATAATTGCCAAAAATCCATAGTTGATAAACATATCTGCCAGGTATTCCAGTGATTTTAATCCAAGCAGTTTTGCTAATGCATCGATGACAATGACAAGGATAATACCTTTAAAGATCTGAATCGTTCTTTGATTTGAACGAACAATTTTCAATGCATAGAAAAAAATAAACCACATCACAAAGATGTCTAGCAGCATTACAATGAATGAACGAATATTTGAAAATGTTAAACCAAATGAATATATAGACAAGAGGATCACGCTCCTTTTTTTAATTTCTTGCATTATTATAACATACGTATAAACGCACTTACAGATACTACATGAACGCTTCTATCTGTAAAAATTTTATTTTTCACTGATAAAATACAACATTTTCAAGAAATATATTTTTTCTTATAAATGATTAAAAAATAGACAATGTTAACTTTACACTGTCTATTTCTTCTTTTGAATGCGATGAAATTGTGGCTGAATAATGATTTCCTTTGCGACAATTCCATTTCTTTGTGAGAGAATCTGTTCAACAACATTGGCAATATCCATCGGATACAGACAGCATCCATCATTCTCATCTGCTTTAAAATCCGCATTTCGATATAGATTTGTTTCCGTCATATCTGGAATCAAACACGTTACCTTGACACCATGTTTTCGATTTTCTTCAAATATAGAATTTGAAAAGGAAATCATAGCTGCTTTTGTGCTTGCATAGCACGCAGCATGAGGTGAGGGGTGGGTTCCTGTTATACTTGCAACATTAATCATCAACCCTTGTCTAAGACGCAATGCTCTAATATAGTGCTGACTCATTCTTTCTGGAATCTCCAGATTCAGTTTGATCATCTCATGAATTCTAGCGTCACTTATCGTCTCATGCATCCCATAATATGCACATCCTGCATTATTCACCAGTACATCAATTTCTTTCGGTAATGAGAGGATCATTGCCTGATACTGCTTTTCATCTAATAAGTCGCATACGATTGCATGAAATCTTACATCTTCTGTAAAGTTTCTTCCAATGCCATATACTTCATACCCGTTTTTTACAAGTACTTCCGCAATGGCTTTTCCAATACCTGAAGATGCACCTGTTACGATTGCTGTTTTCATTTATTAACACTCCCATTGATAAATCTTATCTTTGACTTCATCTAGTGCATCTAAGACCGTATGTTCAACTTTTTTTTGGATATCATCTCTTAGATGATAGAATCCATGATCACAAACATATGGATATTGCAAAACACTGCTGTCTGGATATTGCTTTCGCATATCTTTCAGATAATTCCTGGATATACGAAAAGAGCCAATACTGATGTCTTTTACTCGTTTCAGATCAATACTTTCTTTTACAAGTTGTACCATTTCTAAATATTCTTTTTCGTATCCCTGAAAAGCAATAATCGGATCAAAACATAAACGTACAGGATATCCCATCTTCATTGCTTCCTGGATCATTGCAATTCTCTTTGTTAATGGTGGTGTTCCATGTTCATAGTGAGATATGACATATTCTGGAGAAAGCGTAAAAGCTAAAATCACACGCTCACTCACACATACATTCTTCCAGTCTTGCGAATATGTTCCTTTTGTTCGTATTTCAATACAAAGAGAAGGATGTTTTTCTGTAAATTCACTCAAGATTTTTGCATATTGTGTGATTGGTTCTAATGCAAGCATATCCGTATCATAAGATACACATAAATATATGGAATGCTCTTTCAAACGATTTTCGATTTCATGCAGAAAATCTTCAATATTCACAAATATCACTAAATTTCCAGAAGGATACATTCCTTTCAAGAAACAGTATTCACAATCGTAAATACAATTCATCATTGTCGTTGTGTAATAGAAATTTGCATAATCAAACGATTGACATACTGGAGAAGCTGGATATAGAAAATCATCCTTTTTTTTAGCGAGAATCAGATTCTGTGAAGATTTCTGATGTGCATGTGACTGCTTCCTGCGATTAAATACATCACGATAATCATGAATGATAATTTTTGAAGCATGCGGAAAAAACGATGTGATTTTTTTTGTCATCGCATTATCTTTCATCTCTTCTTCAATATAAATATGTGAGAATTTATTCACCACAACATCTTCTTTGAAATGCATTCAATACTCTCTTTCCATCTTCTTTTTCTTGAATATCCTGTTTTAAAAGTTCATGCAGAATTGATACATAATCAATCTCTGCACTCATACAATACATAACGATCTGATCAATCTGATTTACCTGCGTTGTTGAGGCATGAATCTTGTCTTTGAACTGTTGTACCACCGCATCCATTTCTTTTTGTTCTTCATCATGAAATACAAAAATCTTTTGGATGATTTGTTCTAAAACCGGAATATTTTCTTTTGATCTTCTATACACTTCATCTGCATGAATACTTCTTGCATCCTGATCCGTTGTATAGCGAAGAAACATCATTTCATGAGGTCCCACAAAGCGATTCGCACTTTGATAGACTGCACTGGATTCCATGTCATATAAATAATAGGATGGATATTTATATTGCATGCTTTCTAAATATACTTTTAAATCAAATGGCACAGGTAATGTACTTCTTGGATTGATATCATCCTGCAATAATTGACTCCCTGTAAAAAAGCCACATTCTTTACAATCTGTTGAAATCAATAGATCAGGATAATACGCAATTCCCGTATCAATATCACAGATTGAACACGCCTGAAATAAACCTGTTGCCTCTTGATCTAAATACGCACTGCATCCATAGGATAGAACAAATGGATGCGGAGAATGCATTAGTGTCATTGTTACCGCAGCACTGGCATTTTCTTTTCCAACACCTGTTAATGTACAGCGTATTGTATGATCTTCATTAGTGAATTGATCAAATACAGTATTCCTTTCTTTCTTTAGATGAAACGTTTCAATCAATGGCTTTGCTTCTGGATATATTGCACAAAATATTTCTAACATGTTTCAATTATAAAGCAAAACTGCACGAAATTCGTGCAGTTATTCTTCTCCAATTGCATTTCCAGTATACAACTGATAATATCTACCCTTCTTTGCAATCAATTCATCATGGTTACCACGTTCAATGATACGACCATTTTCAAGTACCATAATACAGTCAGAGTTCTGAACAGTAGATAATCGATGTGCAATCACAAATGTTGTTCTTCCATTCATCAATGCATCCATACCCTTCTGTACAAGAGATTCTGTTCTTGTATCGATGGATGAAGTTGCTTCATCTAGAATCATTGCTGGAGCATCTGCTACTGCAGCTCTAGCAATAGACAACAACTGTCTTTCCCCTTGAGAAAGGGTACCACCATCAGAATTGATTTCTGTCTGATATCCATTTGGAAGTCTTCTGATAAAGCCATCTGCATTTGCAAGCTTAGCTGCCGCAATACATTCTTCATCCGTTGCATCGAGTCTTCCATAACGGATATTATCCATGATTGTTCCTGTAAACAGATGCGTATCCTGTAAAACAATACCCAAAGATCTTCTAAGAGAAGATTTCTTGATCTTGTTGATATTGATATCATCATATCTGATTTTTCCATCTTCAATATCATAGAAACGGTTGATCAGATTTGTAATTGTTGTTTTACCAGCACCAGTAGATCCAACAAAGGCAATCTTTTCACCAGGCATGCCATACAGCGTTACATTATGAAGTACTGTTTTCTTTCCATCATATGAGAAATCAACATCATCCATTGTAATCTTTCCTTCAAGCTTTCGATATGTAATCGTACCATCTGCTTTATGCGGATGCTTCCAAGCCCATACACCTGTTCTGTGATCTGCTTCATGCAGTGTTCCATCTGCATCTTCAACTGCATTGACAAGCGTCACATATCCATCATCATCTTCACTCTTTTCATCTAACAGATCAAAGATTCTTTCTGCACCTGCCATTGCTGCAGCAACCGCATTAACCTGTTGGGAAATCTGTGTGACTGGCATTGTAAAGTTCTTATTCAATGTCAGGAATGATACAAGTGTACCAAGTGTCAATCCTGTTAATCCACTCAAAGATAACCCGGCACCAACGACCGCAATCAATACATAGGAAATATTACCTAGATTTCCCATAATAGGCATCATAATATTTGCAAACTTGTTTGCATTATTTGCGCTAACTCTTAATTGTTCATTGTTCTTTTCAAATCCTTCCACAGATTCTTTTTCATGGCAGAATACTTTAACTACCTTAACACCCTGGATCATTTCTTCTACATATCCATTCAGCTGTCCTAAGGATTTCTGCTGTTCCATGAAGTATTTAGAAGATTTTCCGCCAATTTTCATTACTACGATCATCATTAATCCAATCATCATTAATGAAACAAGTGTCAATGGAATGGATAAAAGAATCATAGATACAAAAGAAGAAATGATTGTAATGGATGAAGAAATCACATTTGGAATTGTCTGTGAAATGACTTGTCGCATTGTATCAACATCGTTTGTATAAACAGACATGATATCTCCATGAGAATGTGTATCAAAATAACGAATTGGTAAAGTTTCCATATGTGAGAAGATTTCTTCGCGCATCTTTTCCATTGTTCCCTGTGATACAGTTACCATGATTCTGTTATAGAGGAAACTAGCTAAAATACCAACAGATAGAATTCCAATCAGTTTCAGAATTGCAGAAGCAAGTGGTGTAAAATCTGTAGAACCACTCTTCAGCATTGGAAGAATATAGGAGTCAATCAATGTCTTCTGGAATAACGTTCCTTGTAACATACAGAATACAGAAATAAAGATACAGGCAACAACTAAGATCATCTGTGGCATGTAATCTTGGAACATATATTTAACAACACGAGTAAAAGTACCCTTTTTCACTTTTTTTACAGGTCTCATTTGTCCTCTTGGCATACCATTTCACCTCCTAGTCCATCTGTGGCTTATCAAAATCGCCACCAGCTTTATTCTGTGCTTCTTCAATTTCACGGTAGATTGTATTTGTCTTCAATAAGTTTTCATGAGAATCAAATCCAGAAATCTTACCATTATCAATCACAATAATACGATCAGCATTTTTCACAGAAGAAATTCTTTGAGAAATAATGATCTTTGTTGTATCAGGAATTTCTGTCTGGAATGCATTTTGAATTTTTGCATCCGTTGCGGTATCAACAGCACTTGTAGAGTCATCAAGAATCAATACCTTTGGTGATTTCAACAATGCTCTAGCAATACATAAACGCTGTTTCTGTCCACCAGAGAAGTTATTACCACCCTGCTCAACACGTGCCTGCAATCCATCTGGATTCTTTTTCAAGAATTCATCCGCACATGCAAGTTCACATGCCTTCCAGCATTCTTCTTCACTCGCATTTTCATTGCCCCATCTCAAGTTTTCTAAGACAGTACCAGAAAATAGAACGTTCTTTTGAAGAACAACAGATACTTCATTACGCAGTGTATCGATATCATAGTCTTTCACATTGACTCCACCAACTTTGACATCACCTTTCGTAACATCATACAAACGAGAAATCAAAGAAACAAATGTACTCTTGCCAGAACCTGTTCCACCAATGATACCAATCGTTTCACCAGAATGAATATGTAAATCGATATCATTCAACACATTTTCTCCACTGCCAGAAGCATAAGAGAAATTCACATGATCAAAATCAATGGAACCATCTACAACTTCCATCACAGGCTGTTCAGGATTTTGAATATCAGCTACTTCATTGATTACCGCATCAATTCTCTTTGCGGAAGCAAATGACATTGTAATCATAACGATGACCATACTTAACATCATCAATGACATTAAAATTGCCATGATATAAGAGAACATAGATGTCAATTGACCTGTTGTTAATGTTCCACCAACAATCTGATGTGCACCAAACCAGCTCAATGCTACAATACAGCCATACACAGCAAGATTCATGATTGGGCTGACAAGTGCCATCATGCCTTCTGCCTTTTCAAATAATTTTCTAAGCGTATTCGCAGCCTTAGAGAATTTCTGCTTTTCATACTCTTCACGCACATAGGATTTTACAACTCTGATACCTGTAACGTTTTCCTGTACTTCTGCGTTTAAATCATCATATTTTGAAAATGTTTCTGAGAACACTTTATTAACACGTGGAAGAATAGAAATAATCATCGTTGCTAAAAAAACAATTGCGACTAAGAATACCATAGAAAGTGATGGTGAAATTGATAAACACATGATAATTGACATTGTCAGCATCAGTGGTGGTCGAATTGCCATACGAATGATCATCATAAATGCATTCTGTACATTTGTTACGTCTGTTGTCAGTCTTGTAACAAGTCCAGCTGTTGAGAATTTATCAATATTTGAGAATGAGTATGTTTGAATATTCTTGTACATCTTTTCTCTTAGATTTGCCGCAAATCCTGTAGAAGCTTCTGCAGAATATTTTCCACTCATGAATCCACAAAATAAAGAAACAAATGCTAATAAAAGCATTATGAGTCCATATTTGATAACAGCTGACATATCTCCACTGTTAATTCCTTTATCAATTAATGAAGCTGTAATAAAAGGAATCAATACTTCCATCAATACTTCTAATGAAGTAAAGATTGGTGTTAAGATCGTTGCTTTTTTGTATTGTCCAATACAAGCTTTGAATGTTTTTAACATTATTTTTCCTCCTGATTCAATTGTTCTAATAGACGATCGAGATAGATATCAAACTGCTCCATCTCTTCTTCTGAATACAAAGAACGCATTTTCATTTCACTCTTCTGCATCAAGGCTCTGCTTTTCTGACAAATCTCTTCCCCTTTTTCTGTCAGCACAACCATCTTGACACGTTTATCATTTTCTGAAGTAAATGCATCGACCAGTTTCTTTTCTTCTAACCGTTTTACAATCCCTGCCATTGTTGCCTGTGAAACATGAAAATGATGTTCCATATTCTTCAATGACGATATCTGATTTTTCTGATGATGCAAATAAACAAGTGTATGATGCTGCGAAAATGTCACGCCCATCTTCTGCATCGTTTCATCTGCTTTTTTGCACAGTAAATCATCTATTTTTTTGATACGAAATCCGATATCTACTATTTTTGCCATAACCACCTCGATGCAAAATATAGCATTTCAATAGCACACTGTCAATAGCATGCTATTGATTTAAATACATAGAAATTAAATAAAAGGCATAATAAAAAGAGCATCTTGCCCTTTCATTATTTTTGTAAAATATTAACTTCCGCTTCTTTCACCCATGCATCCATATGTGAAGCAATAGATTGAAATCCCAGCTTCATCGATGGTAAAGATGGTGCCTGATAGACATGTTGTCTTCTTGCTTTTCTGACTCTTGGCTTACTCAATGCTTTTAAAGATAAACGTGCCTGATGATGCTTCTTGTCAAAATCAATGATTTTCACTTTGACATGATCTCCAACCTGTACATATTTACTGATATCTTTGACAAAGCCATCACTAATTTCAGAAATATGAATCAAACCGGCATTTTGACTATCTAAATTCACAAATGCACCATATGGCTGAATGCCAGTTACTTTTCCTTCAACAATCATTCCTGTTTTATACTTCATATGTTTCTCCACGGTTAAGTATAGCACATTCAAAATCATATCAGTTGCATGCCACTCATAATTTGGTAAACTATTCTCTGAAAAGAGGCATAAACATGAGTGAAGAAGAAAGAATCAACAAGCAAATCGAAGACAATATTAAAGGTCATGAGATTCCAGCTCCTGAAAATAACTCTACAGAAGTAAGTGAAGAAAACAAGGAAGCAATGTTAAATGCTGAAACGCCCGCAAGAGAAGATCTCATTCGTCGTATCAATCATACACTTAATAAGATTCGTCCTTATTTACAGGCTGATGGTGGTGATGTCGAATTTGTAGATTTCCAGGATGGTGTCGTTACTGTCACAATGACAGGTGCATGTGCTGGATGTTTGATGGCTAGTTCAGATATTTCAGAAGGTGTTCAGGCAATCTTGATTGATGAAGTTGAAGAAGTTAGATCAGTAAAATTACTTGAATCTACACCATTCGGTTACGAAAACATAAATTTCTAATCAAAAGCAGAAAATTTCTGCTTTTTTTATATTTTTTTGTGTTTTTTTCTAAAATTATTGAAAAAATCCATTCTTTTCTTTAAAATTTTTATGGAAAAGGAGAATTTTCATGGAAAATACTTACAAAGATTTTGGATCACTCGTATTTACTGAAGTTGAAATGGAAGAAAGACTTCCTAGACCAGTCTATGATTCCTGGAAAGCAACAGAAGCAAATGAAGAACAGCTTGACCGTCAAACTGCAGATGCAATTGCTCATGCGATGAAGCGTTGGGCAATGGAACATGGCGCAACACATTTCACTCACTGGTTCCAGCCTTTAACAGGCGGCACAGCTGAAAAGCATGACGCATTCATTGAACCAGGTGCAAACGGGCAGCCAATCTCAAGATTCTCTGGAAAAATGTTAATCAAAGGTGAACCAGATGCATCCAGTTTCCCATCCGGTGGTTTAAGAGCTACATTCGAAGCAAGAGGCTATACATATTGGGATGTTACTTCCCCTGTCTTCATTAAAGACAATGTATTATGCATTCCTACAGTATTCGTATCCTACAATGGTGAAGCATTAGATCGAAAAGAACCACTCCTCAAATCTTTACAAGTACTTTCAAAAGCCGCAACACGTGTTGTTAATTTATTAGGAGATAAAGAAGTCAAGAGTTGTGATATCTCCGTCGGCTTAGAACAAGAATACTTCTTAATTGACTTAAAATACTTCCAGAGACGCTTAGATTTAAAACTCTGTGGAAGAACACTGTTCGGTACACCTTCAACAAAACGTCAGGAATTAGATGACCATTACTTTGGTGCAATTCCACCAAGAGTTCAGGCATTCATGAAAGAAATCAATGAAGAGCTATGGAAACTTGGCATCTATGCAAAGACTGAACATAATGAAGTTGCTCCAGGACAATTTGAACTTGCACCTATTTTCTCAAAAGGAAATATCGCAGTTGATCAGAATCAGCTGACAATGGATATTTTAAGAAAGACTGCCAAGAAATATGGTTTTGCCTGTCTTTTACATGAAAAACCATTTGAAGGCATCAATGGTTCTGGTAAACACAATAACTATTCTATTATTACTGACAATGGTCAAAACTTATTTGATCCAGGTAAAAAACCAGCAGAAAATATTCGTTTCTTGACATTCATCAGTGCCTTTATCCGTGCAGTTGATGAATATCCTGTTCTATTAAGACTTTCTGCATCCTGTTGTGGAAATGACCATCGTCTAGGTGCTGATGAAGCTCCACCAGCCATCATCTCTATTTACCTTGGCTCTTATATTGAAGATATTCTGTATTCTATCTATACAAACCAGAAAATCAAAACTTCCAAAGAAGAAAATACAGAATTCAACCCTGTCAGTGGTCTATCCTATATTCCACATGATAATGCAGACCGTAACAGAACTTCCCCTGTCGCATTCACTGGTAACAAATTTGAATTCAGAATGCTTGGATCAAGTATGTCTGCTTCCTTTACAAATACAGTATTGAATACAATCATGGCAGAAAGCCTGAATGATATTGCAGATCAGTTAGAAGGCATCAAATATTTAGCAGATATTCGTGAAAAGGCATTAGATATCTGCCGTCAGTTGATTCATGAACATAAGCGTATCTTATTTTCTGGAGATGGCTATTCTAAAGAATGGGAAAAGGAAGCTGCTAGAAGAGGTCTTCCAAACGTCAGCAGTTATATTGAAGCAACAGAGATCTTAAAAGATCCTAAAGTCATTCATTTATTTACAAGCAATGGTGTTTATTCTGAAAAGGAACTTCATGCGAATCGACTCATCATGGCAGAACAATATGATCGTATGATGGATATTGAAGTAAGAACATTGATTGAAATGGGCAGAAAAGATGTTCTTCCAGCAATGAGTGCTGAATTTGATTTCTATGCTGAAGCTGCATCAAAAGCAAAGAAATGCCCTAAATTCTTTGAAACAAGAATGGATCAGTTATCTGAACTCATTGATAACACATACAGTGCAACAGAAAAAATGACAACACTCTGGAAAGAAGCCAATGAAACTGGTGATGACTTTGAATGTGGAAAGAAAATCTACTATACAGTTGTTCCTGCAATGTTAGAACTTCGTAAATACATTGACCGTTATGAGCAGATTGCTTCACGTAATTTCTATAAACTGCCATTATACGAAGAAATGTTATTTGACTTTGACTAAAGCAGAAGGGATATCCCCTTCTGTTTTTTTCTTATGAAAAAAGACGCATTTGCGCCTTCTATTCTACTGAATCAAAATTCAATCGCTTTTGTTTTAATTTATGATGGACTGCCTGTTTAACCAATGTATAAATGACCGCGAATGTTGGAACGCCAATAAACATACCAACAACACCAAACATAGAACCACCAATAATGATTGCGAACATTACCCATAATGTTGGTAAGCCAACCGCGTCTCCCAAGATATATGGTCCAATAATATTTCCATCACACTGTTGAAGAACTACCACAAATACCAGGAATTCTGCAGCCTTCACCCAGTCAATCATAACAAGTATCAATAAGCAGGGAACAGCACCAATGAACGGTCCAAATACCGGAATCATATTTGTTATACCAACAACCAAGGCAATCAATACTGAATATGGCATGTTCAATAATTTACATCCCACATAACAGATGATTCCAATAATCAATGAATCAACTGCTTTACCAGAAATAAATTTATAGAACATATCCGCTGTCAATTTAAATATTGAGGTAAGATCTAAAGCAACATTTTCAGGAACAATACAATATGTCACTTTCTTCATCTGTAATATAAATTTTTCAGAATCTAATAATAGATATAATGCAATAATGATACCAATCAAGAAATTAATGACTTGTGTCACAATATCACCAACATAGCTGACAAGCTTTGTAAATCCACCAGAAGCACCTGTCATCCATTTCGCAAGCTGACTTGCACCATCCATTAATAGATTTGTTAATGTATCGATCAGCTCTGTATCTTTACCACCTAACTGTTGAATCAGCTTTGATGCATTTGTAATGTAATTGGATAAGTTACCAACAAACATGGAAATAGAAGAAATAACCTGTGGAACAAGCAGAGAAAAGAAACCAATCAAAATACCTAATAATGCAACAATCGATATTGCAACAGCGATATATCTCTTTGTTCTTTTAGAAAACTTTGCATTTTTTAACAGTTTATTTTCCGCAAGATTTCTTAATGGTATTAAAAGAAAAGCTAGAATCATACCAAAGATAAATGGAAGCAATGCATGGAAAATAGATCCAATAGTACCACCAAGAACATCTAAATTTGAAATAATTAAATAAAATAAAACAATAATAATGCCAGATATTGAAAAAGCTTTGATTGCTTCTTTTGTTTCAGACTTTAAATGAATATTCATATGTTCCTCCATTGAAAAGATTATACCATTTCTTTGATATAAAAAATCTTAAATGAAATACACAATGCATAATGTGTCGTTTGATTAATTATATATATCATGTTTAAATATACTTGTCTTTAATCAAGAATGAGGTTAGAGGACTAGCTCTATAAGCCTCATACCAACCTGTTTTCAAAAAAAGGAAATAAGGTGGTACAGCTGGTAACGATTAAGAAAGAGTAAAAACGATCTCTTTCATTCTACGTTAAAAAGACAAACGAAAGGAAAGGGTTTTTTTATGCCAAAATTTTATTTTACGTCTGAATCTGTCACAAGCGGACACCCAGACAAAGTCTGTGATCTGATCGCAGATTCCATCCTTGATGAAGCTTTACGTCAAGATTCCAAAAGCCATATGGCTGTGGAAGCAACAATTAAAGATGATTTGATTCTTGTCTATGGTGAAGCAGGAACAAACGCAGTTATCGATTATGAAAAGATTGCTTTACAGGTCATGAAAGAAATCGGTTATGATGAAGAATATCACGTACTTGTAAAAGTAAACAAGCAATCCAGTGAAATCAATGGTGCTGTTGCGCATGATGAAATCTCTGCAGGAGATCAAGGTATCATGTTTGGCTATGCTGATGATGAAACAGAAGAATTGATGCCTTATGCAATTATCACAGCACACAAGCTTGCTAAAAAACTGGAAGAAGTCAGAAGACAGACACCATTCTTAAGACCAGATGGTAAAACACAGGTGACAGCTGAATACGTTGATGGAAAGCTTACAAGAGTTGATACAATCGTTGTATCTACACAGCATACTGCTGATGTAACACAAGAAGAAATCAGAAAGTGCATCAAGGAACAAGTCATTGATCCAGTCATTGATCCATCTCTTGTTGATGAAAATACAAAATACCTCATCAATCCATCCGGTTCCTTTGTACTTGGTGGCTCCTGGGGAGACTCTGGTACTACAGGCAGAAAGATTGTTGTAGATACATATGGTGGCTATGCCCCTATTGGTGGTGGATGCTTCTCCAGTAAGGATCCAACAAAGGTCGATCGTTCTGCTGCCTACTATGCTAGATACGTTTGTAAGAATTTAGTTGCCAATGGTTTAGCACATAAGTGTCAGTTAGAACTGTCTTATGCAATCGGTGTTCAACAGCCAATTTCTGTATACGTAAAATCTTTTGGAACAAGTAAATATTCAGATGATGAATTACAGGCAATTGTATTAAAGAACTTCGATTTCTCTGTAAAAAACATCATTGATGAATTAGATCTCAGACGTCCAATCTATCGTGAAACAGTTAACTATGGTCACTTCGGAAAGAAAGATCTTCCTTGGGAACAATTCAAAAAGATTGAACTTTAATCAAAAACGAGTCATAATGGCTCGTTTTTTCATGTACATATGTCTTGTCTGTCTATTGATTTTATTCTGATTGCGGTATTCCCACTTGGAATTACCGGTGCCGCACTTGCGACAGGGATTTCACAAAGTATTGGTGGATTTTTCCAATCATTTACTTCATGAAAAAGAATAGCTCACTATTAAAAATTATTCCAACAAAGCTGGAAGCATCTCCTGTCATACATGTAGCATCCAACGGTGCTTCTGAATTCATGACAAATATTTCTTCTTTCTTAGTATCTATGCTATTTAATCTGCAGCTGTTGAAGTACCTTGGGAAAAATGGTGTTGTGACATATGGTGTACTCATGTACGCACAGTTTATCTTCGTTGCAATATACTTTGGATACACTGTTGGAATCAGTTCAATATTAATTACAGTTATCTGCAGATTTTCTTCTCTATATCTTGCGCAGGTGTTCGTTGGATACTCAAAAGATCTGCTGGAAATCACAGTCAAAGCATTTTCACTCTATTGCTTTACATTCTTGTTTTCTGGATTAAATACAACGAAGAATGTGCCGAGGTATCCTGCGAATTTATTCGCGGGCGGAATCGGCACTATTCAGTTTTTCCGTCATACTGGTTCAGAATATACTGCCTTACGGTTTCCTTACTCATGTTACCTACGGTCCCTACGTAGTAACTTGACGACCATAGCTTGTTACCCCAGAACTGATCGTTTCTGATTTCTGGATGATTCCTTAAAAATAATCGAGCGCTGCTGCCTTTCAGATTTTTAACTATATCTGTCACACTGTATTTTGGTTTAAAACTGCACAGTATATGGATATGTTCAGGCATAACCTCAATCTCCTGTATCTGAACATCTGCCAGTTCTGCCACTTTTGAAAGAATTGCTTTCATTTCTCCGACAAGCTCTGGTGTTGTAAAACACTGGTTCCGGTATTTTGTAACCCAGATGATATGGTAGTTTGTATTATATACGTATCCTCGTTCATAATGTGCGCCCTTGATCTTTTCAATATGTCGCTTCATATGTGGCCTCCTGTTTACGCTTATAATATAGCATATATTAATTTTATATTGTATACATATGTGCTATAATATCGGTATGAAATCAATGAACGAACTCACATATAAAAGAGGATTACTTGTGCGTGCTTATTTATCTGACAGGCAGAAAATCTGTGTCAAGAAAAATGGTGGCGTTGCGAGACTGTTGAAAAAGTATCAGTCATAAACGAGATTTAATCAAATTGTTTACA
>OLNZ01000677.1_pt1 | contig 30681 bp, 32 predicted proteins | sample 1672981 | NCBI WGS metagenome assembly OLNZ01 (sample SAMEA3136743, study PRJEB25190) | human gut metagenome | biome: human gut; feature: human-associated habitat; material: faeces | place: Austria | collected 2013 | reverse complement strand
CTGTAAGATTGGGTATATTTTCAAATTATCGGCTTGTGGTCAAGCATGTAGATGCTGGCCATTCAATGACCGAGTAGCTCACTGTTTTGTGAAATTGTTTTAAGAAAGTTCTCTAGACAAATTGAAAAAGTTGGACAGATTCTTCAGATTGATAAATATTCAGTGATGGGAATCATTTTATCGTTTGGAACAAGTATAGCAATGCTTCCTTTATTTTCTAGGATGAACCAAAAAGGAAAAATATTGAATGCTGCTTTTTCATTGAGTGGTGCATTTGTATTTGGTGGACAGCTTGGTTTTATTGCGGGAGTAAATCTCAATAGTATTACGTGGTTTGTTGTAGTAAAACTTGTTGCGGGAATTGCGGGTTTATTGATTGCAAATCTATGTGAAAAATGAACAGTATAATGAAAACAGCTAATCTATTGGTTAGTTGTTTGATTGGTTTCACCTTCAATTTTTTCAAATACAGGAATGTGATCAATTGATGCTTTTGCCTTGATGGTTGTGTTCCCTTTATGAATTGTGTTATCAAGTGTATTTTTCCATGTTCCTTCTATCAGGGAGATATCTCTTTCAAATTGATTCATAAAAGATATCCAAAGATGAGTGTATACTGGTATAAACTAGTATTTGAGACAAAAGAGGTATAGAAATGCGGTTTTACAAAGGTGTAATATTTGATTTTAATGGAACTTTGTTTTTTGATAATCCCAAACATATATTAGCCTGGTCAAAGATATCTCAAGATATTAGAAACCATGGAATCAGTGAAGAAGAGCTTCATAAACATATTAATGGTGTACCTAATCATAAAGTTGTTGCATATATGTTTCATGGACAATGTACAGAAGAACAAATGAAAAAATATTCGGAACTAAAAGAAGAATATTATCGGCAATTCTGTAAAGAAGACAAAGATAGTTTTCATTTAGTGAAAGGTGCAGAGGCATATTTTGATGCATTGAAAAAAGATAATATTCCTTTTACGATTGCTTCTGCATCGATTAAGCAAAACATTGATTTCTTTGTGGAATCATTTCATCTTGATCGCTGGTTGGATCCTTCTTCTATTGTGTATGATGACGGTACATATGAAAATAAAATAGCAATGTTTAAAAAAGCAGCAGATGTTATTGGGGTAGATATTCATGACTGCTTGATCTTTGAAGATAGTATCAGCGGAATTTCTAGTGCATATCAGGCAGGATGTAATGCAATTGTTGTGGTAGATTCTGCAAATAAAAAAGATGAATATGAAAAATTACCAGGTGTGATTCAAGTCATTGATTCTTTTGAAAATTTTGTATAAATCATAAAAGCTGTCTAAGCATGGAGGTATTCTTTATTGAATACAAAATGATGAAAGTATTAAAAAAATGAGTGCTATAATTTCCTGTAGAAGATCGAGGCGATAATAATGGAAGATCTAATGCAGTTTCTTCGTGAAGAAGGTATATCTGAAGATGTATTACATGAGGTGCATGAGTATGTGGTTTCTCATCCAGTGAGTGATGCTATGAAACAACGTATTCCTGTACCTCATTTTATGTATTATGGAGTGAATGTCTGGGAAGATGCATTGTGTGCGTTGCTATGTGGGAAAAACATACTGCTTGTTGGTGAAAAGGCAACGGGAAAAAATGTTCTGTGTGAAAATCTTGCCTATGTATTTCAAAGACCAAGCTGGGATATTTCTTTCCATGTAAATATGGATGCAGCTAGTTTAATTGGGACGGATTCTTTTGAGAACGGTAAAGTTGTTTTTAGAGAAGGTCCTGTGTATAGATGTGCTTTGAATGGTGGATTTGGCATTCTGGATGAAATTAATATGGCAAAAAATGAAGCGCTGGCTGTTTTGCATTCTGTACTGGATTTTAGAAGAGTGATTGATGTGCCTGGATATGATCGTATTGTTTTAAAGGATGAAACAAGGTTTATTGCGACAATGAATTATAATTATGCTGGTACAAGAGAACTGAATGAAGCGCTGTCTTCTAGATTTGTGGTCATTCAAATGCCTCCAATCACACAAGAAGATTTACAGAGACTTTTGAAAAAACAATTTCCTGATATGCTAGATAAATATGTGAAGCAGTTTGCGTTATTATTTCTGGATTTTCAAAAGAAGTGTGAAAATACTGAACTGTCCACAAAAGCGTTGGATCTTAGAGGAATGCTTGATGCGATTGATTTGATGCATAAAGGGCTAAGTGTGAAAGAAGCTTTGGATCTAGGTATTACAAATAAGACATTTGATATATATGAAAAGCAATTGATTCATGATGTGATCAATGCAAGGATCTCTTCAAAACGATTGCCTTCAGAGATATTTCAATGAGAACGTATGATGCGGTAGAAAAGCGTGCAGTGAATCAAATCTGGACGGCGAGTGGGGAATATCATTTTGAACCACTCTTTTTAGCAATTCATAAACGAAGCGGAATTCCAAATTTCTATATGAATCTAGTGATTGGATTGACGTATAAGTATTATGGTGAAGATGTTGTGAATCAATTGTTTGATTGCTGGAGAGGGGATATGCATCAATCTATGCTGGATGATTTAACATGGCTGATGCTTGAAGATATTGTCTATATAAAAGAAATTATGCAGCGACCTGTATTGCATGAATTACGTGAGCAATATGCGAAGAATTTTTTTGCGAGTGAATATCAGCTTTCTAGACAGGAATGGATGAGCAAGAATCAGTTAGTTTATACAATGCAGGTATCGCATTATTCTCGAATTTTAAATAGAAAACAGCCAGTGATGACAATGCGTGAAAAGCAATTGTCAGATGCAATGAATATACAAGAAGATATTGAACAGTCAATGCTGGTACGCACAATTTTAGATATCTTTAAAAGATATGATTTGTTTGATGGCAATAAGCATGAAAAACATTCGCATGTATTTCATTTGCATGGTTTACTTGCAAGTGTTATGACGTATCTTATGCCAACACAGCTTGTGAAAACGGATCGAGTTGTAGTGATGCGTTCTTCTCAAATTGATGAAGAAGGAGAAGGTTTTCTGCAGTCTAAAAATGCAAGTAATATTGTTTTGAAACAACATGAATCAGATCGAACGTATATTGAAAAGTGTTTTGGCAGATCTATTTACTCTAATAAGAAATTGCAATTGCTGGAAAAACAAATCTGTACAGGAAATCATATTGGGTGTCATGTATGGATTACAGATGGTGTAAAAGATGATACAGAAAAGATTACTGCAGAAGAAAAATATTTAAGAGATCAGGCGGCTCTGCAGGAAAAAAGAAATCGAGAATACTACTATAAAAATATAGCATTACATAAAAGTATGATTTATAAATTGAAAAATGAAATTGAGAATTCACTTTTGATTCATCAAGAGAAAAATGTAATTGTTGGACGTAGTGGAACACTTGATAAAAGACGCGTGTATCGTGCAGTGTATGCAAATGATGATCGTATCTTTTTAAGAAGTGAAGAGGAAACAACTCCTTTGTTTTCTGTGGATCTTGTCTTAGATGCTTCTGCATCTCGTTTGTCTTTTCAGGAAGTGATTGCTTCGCAAGGGTATGTTCTTTCGGAAAGTTTAAAAGCTTGTCATATTCCGGTAAGAATATCTGAATTTAACAGTTTACGGGGATATACAGTTTTACGGATTTTGAAGTCATTTCAGGAAAAAAGAAGTGAATCTGTATTTCAGTATTTTGCTTCCGGGTGGAATCGCGATGGATTAATGTTGAAAGAAATTGGAGATTTGCTGGAAGAAGAACATGGAGATGTGAAAGAACATTTAGTGATCATTTTAACAGATGCTTCTCCAAATGATAGTTTTCGTATTCATGCATCAAAAGAGAATCCATTGGGATGTAACTATGAAGATGATGCAGGCGTGAAAGATGCAGCGAAGGAAGTTAGAAATTTGAAGAAAAATGGTATTCGTGTTGGTGCAATTTTATTTGGAAGTCATGATGCTTCGAAAGAAGCAAGAATCATTTATGAAAATGAATATGTAAGAATGAAAAGTGTTGATCAGCTAGCAAATGCCGCAGGTTTTTTAATCCGTAAAGAAGTGGCATCGATAAATGTATGAAAGCAGTTTCATAAATTGGATTATAAATGTGGGTGAAAAATGTGATTTCTTTTAACACAAGTAAAAAAATAGGACTATAGTAACAATAGATATTGCAGAGCAATCCAATTTGATTTCTGACTTAGAAATAAGCTATCAACCATAATTCCTGAACTCTGAAATAAAACAACTGTTAAAACAGTTGTTTGGAGGACCTAAAATGATTAGTTTTATTTTATGTTTGGCTCTGTTGATTGTTGGTTACCTTACATATGGTAAAGTTGTTGACAACACATTTGGACCAGATGACCGCGAAACACCAGCAGTTCGTATTAATGATGGTGTTGACTATGTCGTAATGCCTCAATGGAAATTATTCCTTGTGCAGTTATTGAACATTGCAGGATTAGGACCTATCTTTGGCGCATTGCAAGGCGCTCTTTGGGGACCTGTTGTATTCTTATGGATTACATTTGGTACAATTTTTGCAGGTGGCGTACACGATTATTTCTCAGGTATGATTTCTGAACGTAATGATGGTAGTTCTATTGCTGAAGTTACTGGTAAATACTTAGGATCTTTAATGCAGAATGTTATGAGAGTATTCTCAGTTGTACTTCTGATCATGGTTGGTACTGTATTCGCAGTTGGTCCTGCAGGATTGATTGTTACGTTGTTTAAGAACAGTGGTGCTTCTGGACTGCTTACAACTACATTGTTCTGGCTGATCATTATCTTGACGTATTACTTTATCGCAACATTTATTTCTATTGACAAGATCATTGGTAAGATTTATCCAGTCTTTGGTATCTGCTTGATCATCATGGCAGTGGGTGTCATCATTGGTATTTACACAAATCCTGAATTTACAATTCCAGAAATCTGGTCACATTTCTATAATATGCATCCAGCTGGAACACCTATCTGGAGCTTTATGTTTATCACTGTTGCCTGTGGTGCAATTTCTGGATTCCATTCAACACAGTCTCCATTGATGGCTCGTTGTATGAAGAGTGAAAAACAAGGTCACTTTGTATTCTATGGTGCAATGGTTGCTGAAGGTATTATTGCATTGATCTGGGCAGCTGCCGGATGTGCTTTATATAAAACAACTGGTGGATTAAATACAGGATTAGCTGAAGTATTGGCTGGTGGTCAATCAGCAGCTATTTATGATGTATGTTCTAGAACAATGGGTGGCATTGGTGTTGCATTAGCTATGATTGGTGTTGTTGTATGTCCTATTACATCAGGTGATACTGCATTTAGATCTGCTAGATTAACACTGGCTGACTGGTTCCATATTGATCAGGGATCATACGCTAACAGATTAAAGCTATGTATTCCAGTATTGGGCGCTGGTGCTATCTTAGGTATTGGTAATGCAACTGGTTTGATTGACTATACAGTTATCTGGCGTTACTTCTCATGGACAAACCAGACATTAGCAATGATCGTATTATGGGCTGCTTCCATGTTCTTGTTTACTGAAAAGAAGAACTATTGGGTAACTGCTGTTCCAGCAACATTTATGTCTGCAGTATCAGCAACTTACTTTATCTTAGCTCCTGAATGCCTGGGTGGATTTATTAACGCAAAGACAGCGGAAGGTGCCGTTATTTATAATACTGCTCTTGCATACCCAGTTGGTATCGTATTTGCAGGATTGATGTTATTTTTATTCATTCATGCAACAAAAACACATAAAGCTTGATATTTAGAGGTTTACTTATGATTTTCATGCCATATCCGTTAAGTACATTACATCTTGATAAAGAAGAATTAAAAATAGATAAAAAAACATGCAGGAAGATTGGTCCTTGCGGTGTTGGAAATAAAGCACTGTATTTAAACAGTTTCTTCATTGATCGTAAATATTATATTCCATATTCATCTATCACACGTGTTTTTAAACGTATTGCGATGAGTGAAGGTGGATTTAGTGGAAAAGGAATGTTTGCAACAATGTCATATCTTGTTGTGGAATATGATCATGGGAAACAAAAGCAATGTAATTTTAAATATGAAGATCAGGTAGATGAAGTATTGCATTCTTTAAAGAAAGAACAGCCACAGATTAAATTGTATTCAAAAGCAGGTGAAGCAAAAATTAAAGAAGAGGAAGAAAAGAAAAGATTAGAAATCTTGTCTCGTCCAAAATTACATGCTTCACAAGAAAAAGAAATTGCTGAATTAGAGAGGGCAATTGCATATCTTGAAAAAGAACCTTCGTATTCTGAACATTTAAGTGCTGCAGCAAAACGCAAAAGAGCGTATTACAGAACACGTCCTAGTTATCGTTATGTTGCAATGGCAATTACAATTCTTGGATTTATTGCATTGATTTACGGTATTTATTCATTTGCTCATCATAGTGATTTTGGTATCTATTTTGCATTATTTGGAATTGCGGCAATCTTTACATTTGCGGGATTGAGTGTATTGCCAACAGCGCGAAATAACAAGTCAGCTGTAATGAAGTATAATGATGATGCAATTTCCGCGATGGAAGAATATATAGAAGGATATGCAAAGTTTCCTCTTCCTGCTCGTTACGCACATCCAATTGTTCTACAAAGAATGATTCGGGTGATTCAGCAAGGACGGGCTTCTAAGAAAGAAGATGCATTGAACGTTGTGAAAGATGACTTGAAGGCCTTGAATGAGAACGTACAGGTATCACAGGAAGAATATGATGAAGTTGTAGCAATCAAAGCAATGTTCTTGAATGCAAATTATGAATAATTGAAAAGCTAGCAGGTTTGCTAGCTTTTTTAGATGGAATGCTTTTTTCTTTTTTGATTTCATACATTTTTGTATCTGCAAGAGGAATTGCCTCTTCTAGTGATAGTTGCTGATTGTGATGAATCGAAACTTCTCCAACAGAAAAAGATAATTTGAAATGTTTTTTCTCAGAGGATTCAATCGTGTATTGCGTATTTATGAAATCTGTATCACGTAAAGGAATTGAAGATATTACAAGAAATTCATCGCCACCATAGCGCATGATAAATGCTTCGTTTTGAAAGAGATTGCATAGCTTGTCAGCAGTGAATTGTAATGCAAGATCTCCGCTTTCGTGACCATATGTATCATTGATTGACTTCATATCATCAATATCTGCGAACATGACATATGCTTGTTCTTGATTGGCAAGAATATTTCTAAATGCGTCTTTTCCATATTTCTCAAGTCCAAATCTGTTATAGCAGCCTGTTAAAGAATCATGAACATAAAGAGTGTCTAATCTGCGATTAATACGTGAAGTCATGATTTTCTTGCGGAGATTTTCTAAAGATGTTTCAATTAAGGATAGATATACACCTGAGAATCCACAATGATCAAATGTTGGAACACCACGTGTCAGAATGCATCCAATGATAGTTGAACCATATGTTAATGGACAAAGCATATATAAATCATTTTCCATAGGAATAAATGAAGGAAGAATCAATGAAGAATCATAGGTTGCATAGAAGTGTGTTAAGTTGTTTGGATGCAATCCTTTTTTTCCGTATACGGATAATAGATGCATTGTTTTTGAGTAATGTGAAATGTCGCCTGGATTTTCAAAGTTTTCAAAATACACACCATCCAGCATACAGTAAACTTCTTTGACGCCAAACGTGGAAAAGAATTCTTCTAACACGTTTCCAAATTCGTTTAATGAACTGCATGCAAGTAATGCAGGTCCAAAATGGGAATGGATCCAATGGAAATTATGTAGTTCCTGATTGATATGTAAAAATCCTTCGGAGAATAATTGGAGCCTTTCTTGATTGATTTCACCTGTACTTTCTTCTTTGATTAGTTCAAATCTACAAGTAACTTTGACAGGGAATTTTTTATTTTGTGTAAGTTGATAAAGGCTTTGCACGGCATCATATCCAATTTGAAAATAGTTACGATTAATTGTGGTGATCCGTGGAGAATATGCGTATGCAAGTTCCTGATTGTCAAATCCTGTAACAAATACATCTTCTGGTACACGAATTCCATGTCTTTTTAAAACATTGATAAATGCTCTTGCGTTATTGTCGTTAGCACATATAAAACAGTCTGGCAGTGGACGGTTAGAATGAATATATTCTTCCGCTGTTCTTTCTCCATCATCACTGTCCCAGCTTTCTCCATAGCATCCTAAGTTATTTATACGATGATTTTGACAATAGAAAAGATATGCATTTTTTCTTTCTTTTGCTTCTTCACTGTTTTTCCGTCCACCAATAAATACAGTACTTTGCACATTTTTTTCATTTGTCAGATAATCCATTAATGTATGAATTGATGATGCATTATCTGTGCCAATTTCATAGGCATAAGATAATGGATAGTTGATGGAAACAACTGGGATGTTGAGTGCTTTTGCCTTGTTTGCGATGAATTGACGGTCTTTCAAAGGCCATGCACGATTTCCTTGAATAATGATTCCATCATAGTTTGATAATGTTGGAAGGTGTAAGATTTCTAAAGCAGATACATCAACTTGCTGGTCGATGTATTTTGCTAATGCATTGAATACTGTAAATTTAATATTTTTATTTTCTTGAACATATTTCTGCATTCCTTGTAATAGATTATAGGAATGTTCATAGTTCCACTCGAATGTAATGTATGCGAAATGATATGTCATTATCTGTATTCTCGTTTCTTACTTATATTATAAATCATTTTGTTAGGAATCGAACTTGGAATTAATTATTAAATGGTTATAAAAAGAGTGGATTAAAACAATTGATGTAAATTGTATAATCACTCTTTTCTTTTTGTGAAAATAGAAATATAATTCAATAGTTCAAAAATGAACTATTCATAAATGGAGGAATTATGTTTGATATTTCATTTGCTAATAAAATAGTAAAAGCATATACAGATCATTGTAGAGAATTGTGTACAGAGCTGGCAATTCCACAGACTGCATTTGATATTCTAATGTTCCTGGCAAATCATCCGGAATACAAGAGTGCAAGAGATGTTGTGGAAATTAGAAAAATTAAAGCAAATCTTGTTTCAATCAATGTTGAAAAGCTCGTGCATGAAGGATTGCTTGAAAGAAAACATATTGCAGGGGATCGAAGAAAAGTGGAATTATCGATAACTGAAAAAGCGAGTGCAATTGTTGAAAAAGGAAAAATTGTTCAAAAAGAGTTTATAGAACAGTTAATGGATGGAATTGATGAAAATACACTTTCCTGTATTCGTGAAGGCTTTCAGAAAATGGAAAAGAATATTGAAAAAATGGAGGAAAAATAAAAAATGTCAATGTTGTGGATTGTGCTGGTTACATTTCTTGCGGGAATGGGTGCTGGGCTTGGAACTGGGTTTGCAGGAATGAGTGCTGCAGCTGTTATTACACCGATGCTTGTTACGTTTTTGAAGATAGATCCGTATATGGCTGTTGGTATTGCACTATCTTCTGATGTATTGGCAAGTGCAGTTTCAGCGTATACATATGGGAAAAATAAGAATCTGGATATTAAAAATGGCATCATTATGATGTTGAGTGTTTTAGTATTTACAGTTGTTGGCAGTTACGTTTCATCATTGCTGCCTTCTGCAACAATGGGTGGATTTTCCGTATTTATGACATTCTTGCTTGGTATTAAATTTATTGTTAGACCTGTCATGACAACAAAAGAATCGATGCAGAATGTATCTGCAAAGAAACGTGCAATCCAATCGATTATCTGTGGTGTATTCATTGGTTTTATCTGTGGATTTATTGGTGCAGGTGGTGGAATGATGATGCTATTGATTTTAACGACTGTACTTGGATATGAATTGAAGACTGCCGTTGGTACAAGTGTATTTATCATGGCATTTACTGCTTTAACAGGTGCTGTTTCTCACTTTGCAATCGGTGGAATACCTGATATAACGGTTTGGCTGTTGTGCATTGTATTTACTTTTATATGGGCAAGAGTTGCTGCTGTATTTGCGAATAAAGCTTCTGCGAAAACATTAAACCAGGCAACAGGTATTATTCTTGTGATTCTTGGTGTAGTTGTCATGAGTTTTCAGTTTTTCGTGAAATAAGGAAAACGAGTCTAAGCGGGATACTTAGACTTTTTTAATAGTTAATTTACAAGAAGAAGGTAAACTAACTGTGGGGAATAACGTAGATGAATGACAACGTTTTGTCTACTGGAAATTGGATGCAAAAAAAGTGGAGAAGAACAATGTATATGATTCCTCTTGTTATTATGATGTTTTGTCTGATGCCGCTTATATTTGCGAATCGATGGATCGCGTGTGATGCTGTTTTAATTATTTTACTTGTTTGACAATTGATAGATACGTATAGAAAAATGAAAAGAGAAAATAAAACTCTGTATGAAGGAAGCATACAGAGCTGTGAAAAATCAAATTTTTTCCTGGAAGAGTTTTTCTCTTTGCTTGAGGCTCTTTTTTAACCAGGAACCTTGCAGATAATAAATTAAGAATAGAGCACTTGTCATTACCCAGGAAATTGGGAAACAGATAAGCGTATCAAATAATGTCTTTGCTGGATAAAAGATGATCCAGCAGATTCTAAATGCACCAATACAAAGCGCAGTAATTACTGTTGGAATAAACGAGTCGCCACAGGCACGGATACTTGAAGATAAGATTTCTACAAAGCAGAATGATGCCCATAGAGGACAGATGAATTGTAGAATTTCCATGCCGATGCGGATGACTTCCTGATCTTGTGTGAATAGGTGATATAGGATGCTTCCTCCGAAATAACAGATGAGTGAAATCGTTGCGGCGCCAATAAAGTACATAATTGTTCCAGTATGAATTCCTTTTTTGACACGGTCGATTTTACCAGCACCGAAGTTTTGACCACAGAAGGTAAGTACTGCCTGTCCAAGTGCGCCAGATGTATTCCAGAATAATGCGTCAATTTTGCCGAAAGCTGTATATGCAGCAACTGTATCAGTACCATAGCCATTCACGCTTGTCTGGATGAACAGGTTTGCAACACAATATAGACAGGATTGAATACCTACAGGGAAACCAATTTCTATAATATGTAATAGTACTTTTGAATCAAATGTTAATTTTGATAGGTGAAATGCATAGGAATCTGTAGTAGATGAAAGAACTCTTAATGTAAGAAGTGCAGATACAACTTGTGCAATTGTTGTTGCGATTGCTACACCAGCAACGCCCCAATGAAAGAAAATAACAAATACAATGTCTAAAACAATGTTTGTAATACAAGATGCAATTAAGAAATAGAGTGGTCTTTTGGAATCTCCGATTGCTCTAAGAATTCCTGAACCATTGTTGTAAATGAGTGATGGTATCATCCCAACAAGGAATATACGCATATATGTAATGGAGTAATCCATAATATCTTCTGGAACCTTTAACAGATCTAAGATCCATGGTGTGAATGCAATTCCTAGAATAGTTAATACAGCGCCGAGTACAATTGCCAGGAACATGGATGAGTATACACCTTTTTCAACACCTTCTAATTCATGGTTGCCATAATATTGTGCAATAACGACTGTTGCACCACTTGCTAGACCAACAACAAATCCAACAAGCAGGTTGATGACAGTTCCTGTAGAGCCTCCTACAGCAGCAAGTGCTTCTTTTCCTTCGAAATTTCCTACAACGATAGCATCTACTGTGTTGTATAGCTGCTGGAAAAGAGAACCGCATAAAATTGGTAAAAAGAATAGAAGAATCAATTCTGTAATATTACCTTCTAACATGTTTAAGCTTTTCTTCACAAAACCGTACCTCCATTGAGTATTCATTGTACTCTTGTTTTATTTGAATGTTATAATTTTTAAGAGAATAGGAGATTTTTTTATATGGTTTATGGAATTATGGCAGTTATTTTTCTGTGTGCTGGTTTAGCACTGACATTTTATGTTAAAAAACTGGATAATAAATTTGTTGCATATGTATGTAAAGTTACTGGAATTGCGTTTATTGCAATTGGGGCAGTTTCTTTTTATTTGTTGATGAGCGGACAGTTTTAACGATATACTTGTTAGGCTTTTTGAGGGAAAAGTTATGATAACAAGTATTGATCATGTGATTTTGCTTTGGATTGAAAATCATTTGCGTTTTGCATGGATGACGCCTTTCTGGAAGATGATAACACTTTTAGGGAATGGTGGTGTTTTTTGGATTCTTGTGTGTCTTGTAATGCTGTGTATGAAAAAAACAAGAAAAGCTGGCATTGTTATGTCTGCTGCACTGATTATCAATGCATTGCTTGTTAATGTCTGTATTAAAAATATTGTTGCTAGAGTACGGCCATATGATGCCTTTGATGATATTATTCGTTTAATTGAAGTACAAAGAGATTATTCTTTTCCGTCAGGCCATACTTCAGCATCTTTTGCGTGTGCATTTGGTATGTATTTAGGATTGCATAAAGAAATGAAAAAATATTCCATTCCTTTTTTTGTGATTGCGACTCTAGTTGGTTTTTCTAGATTGTATTTAGCAGTACATTATCCAAGTGATGTATTAGGCGGTGCAATCGTTGGCATTTTAAGTGCTTTCGCAGCAGTATTTCTTTTAAATAAATTTGAAGCTTATAAGCAAAATAAGGGGAATGTTTCATGAGTATTAGTTTTTTTGTTACGATGCTGGAAATGATTGGGAGCGCAGCATTTGCGGTGAGTGGTGTCGTTGTGGCGAAAACAAAAAAAATGGATATATTTGGTGCAGTGATTCTTGGATGCATGACTGCAGTTGGTGGAGGATTTATTCGTGATTTGATTCTTGGAATTCATCCACCACTGATGTTTCTGAATCCATCCTATGTTCTGTGTGCATTTGTTTTTTCAATCATTACGTTTCTTATTGAATATACAGGTGCTGATCGTTTCAGCAGACATAAAAGTTTCTCCGACTTGCTGTTGAATATTACAGATACGCTAGGTTTAGCAATTTTTGCTATCATGGGAGCACGTACTGCTATGGAAAATGGATATGTGGATAATCGGTTCTTATGCATATTTGTTGGTACTTTAACTGGCATTGGTGGAGGTATTCTTAGAGATATGCTTGCAGGAGAAATGCCATTGATCATGAGAAGCAGAGTGTATGGTGTTGCTGCCCTTTTAGGGGCAATGATATTTGTATATGCATATTCTGTTTTTGGGGAATTGAATGCAATGGTATGCAGCTTTGTTGTGACGGTTACGATTCGTTATTGTGCGATTCATTATAGATGGAATCTTCCAAGGTTAAAATAGGGTGATGAGATGGAAAATTTAGACTTTTCTGAGCGTATTAGAAATGGAGAAGATCTTTGCTTTAAAGATCGTTTATCTGTTGTGTATCATTTATCTTTGCCTGGCATTCTTGCACAGATTTCTGAAATTGTGATGCAGTATATTGATGCGGCAATGGTGGGTGTTTTAGGTGCAGGTGCGAGTGCTTCGATTGGCTTGGTATCTTCTTCGACGTGGCTGTTTGGCGGGGCAATTACGGCGTGTGCAGCTGGTTTTTCTGTACAGGTTGCACATGAGGTAGGTGCTGGAAAAGAACATCGTGCAAAAGGAATTTTTAAACAGTCTTTACTTGCAAGTTTGTTATTTTCACTTGTCATCTGTGCTATCGGTGTGCTTTTGTCATTTAAACTTCCACAATGGCTTGGTGCGGATCAGGCAATCTGGAAGGATGCAACGAATTATTTTCTGTTTTTTGCATTATTTATTCCTGTTAGACAAATCAATTGTCTGTGTATGAATATGCTGCAATGTTCAGGAAATATGAAAGTGCCTTCCATTGTTGCTTCAATTATGTGTCTGTTAGATGTTGTATTTAACTATTTCTTGATTTTCCCTGCAAGAACAATTTCTCTATTTGGAAATTCATTTAAAATGTATGGCGCTGGTCTTGGAGTTGCAGGAGCACAATTAGGTACTTCATTTGCGACTGCTGTATCCATGTTTATTTTACTGGTTTATGCGATTACGAAAGAGAAGAAGATTGCATTTATCAATGAAGAAGAAAGCTGGATCGTAGAAAAAGACGTTTTAAAGCAGGCAATGCATATTGGTGTTCCTATGGCAATGGAACAATGTGCAACAACTGGTGCACAAGTCGTTTCTACAAGAATTGTTGCCCCTTTAGGAACGGTTGCAATTGCGGCAAACTCTTTTGCGATTACGGCAGAATCTCTTTGTTATATGCCGGGTTATGGTATTGCAAATGCTTCTACAACAATGGTTGGACAGGCAATCGGTGCAAAACGGAAAGATCTTGCGAAATCTTTTGCATGGCTAACTACTTTTACAGGAATGATCATCATGACAGTAACTGGATGTTTGATGTACTTTTTGTGCCCGTATGTCTTTGCATTTTTAACGCCGGTAGAAGAAGTTCAAAGATTGGGTGTTTCTGTGTTGCGTATAGAACTGCTGGCTGAACCTTTATTTGCGGCGAGTATTGTTGCGAATGGTGCATTAAGAGGTGCTTCGGATACATTGGTTCCAGGTATTATCAACCTTGTAAGTATATGGGGCGTAAGAATTACATTAGCGTATTTCTTGTCAAAATCAATTGGTTTACAAGGTGCATGGATTGCGATGGCTGTAGAGTTGTCAGTTCGTGGAATATTATTTTTGATTCGACTGAAAAAAGAAAGATGGTTAGCAAATTGCTAACCATTTTCTGGATAATATTCATTTAAAAAATGAAATTGACCATCATATCCGAATTCTAAGATATGACAGTTTTTTAAGCGTGTTATTTCAATGCTTTGTCCAATATTGTGCATGAAGAAACCAATTGCTGCACCGTGTGAAACGCAGAGAACACTATTGTGATCTTCTTTTTCCATAAGAGAAGTTAAAAAGGAAATCATTCTTTGTTTTAGATGCTCTTCACTTTCACCTCCGCAAAGTTCATAGAGCTTTGAGCGTTGCTGCCATGTGAATGCTTCTGCAATCTTACGGCTTTCACCTTCCATTGTTCCATAACATCGCTCATTTAATTCGTTTCTTCTTTCGTATGGCATGGATGTGATTTCTTGGATAGTTTCTTCTGTTCTATGCAGCATGGAACAATAAGCATGATCAAATGAGATTCCTTTTTCGTTGAAAATCTGTCCGGCTTGTTGTGCCTGCATATGTCCTTTTTCTGTTAGAGGTGAGTCACACATTCCTTGAATCAGGTATTTGTGATTGAATAATGTTTCTCCGTGTCTAACTAAATAGAGTTTTTTCATATATGTATTTCCTTTAATTTCTTTTTTGCTTCTTTGACATACAAAGAGGCATTTTTTTGTATGGAGGCTAGTTCGTCATCTGTTAATGTTCGAATGACTTTGGCAGGAGAGCCAAGAATCAGTGAATTTGGCGGAAAAACTTTATTTTCTGTAATGAGTGATCCAGCACCTACAATTGAATTTTCTTTAATTTCGGCGTGATTCATGATAATAGACCCCATACCAATCAGACAATTGTCATGAATTGTACATCCATGAATAATAGCACTATGACCAATGGTTACGTTACTGCCAATGGAAACAGGGCATTGATGGAATCCTGTGTGTATCATAACTAAATCTTGAATGTTTGTTTGATCTCCAATTGTAATTGGATCGTTTTCTGTACGGATGACAGAATTGTGCCATATAGAACAATCATTACCAAATGTAATTTGTCCTTTGATAACTACATTTTCTCCAGTATATATCGTTGTCATGAGAATATTTTAATACAAATTGCTATAATAAATATAATGAAAAAAATAAATGAAGGAAATACAGTTGGGTTTGTCACTGAAGAAGTGACATTATATGGCGAAGTGGAAAAAATAGAAGTAATTGAAGATTGTGTGTATTACACGATCTACGCAAATCATAAACTTTATCGTCATGTTGAAGAATCGCGTATTATTCATAATTATGGAGTCTTATATGAATAGAATCGTAAAAGGTATTGCACTTGCGGCAGGTACTTATGTGGCTTGTGGTTTACAGTATCGTAAAATGGATCAGACAGAATATTTGATTTCAACAGATAAAGTGCAGGATGATATATGTATTTGCGTTTTATCGGATCTTCATTGTCGAAAGTTTGGGGATAAACAGAGTCGAATTATGAAAATCGTTGATCAACGGCATCCGGACTTAGTGATGATTCCTGGAGACTTATTTGATGTCGACAGAGATTTTTCGATTTCTTTTATGTTGATCGATGCTTTGAAAAACTATCCAGTCTATTTTACATCAGGAAACCATGATAATTATCTGAACCAGATTGATGAACTGAGAAGAATCTTGCGGCAGAAGGGCGTGCATGTACTGGAGGATGAAGGTACTGTTTTTTCAAAAGGGAATAGTACAATTGAAATATTTGGTATGAGTGATCATGGTAGAAAGCCGGTGATTCAAGCTTCAGACCTGAAATATATGTTTCATACAGACTTGTATAGAATATTGATTTCGCATCGTCCGGAGTATACTGAATTTTATAAAAAAGCTGATTGTGATCTTGTGGTGAGTGGACATGTTCACGGCGGACAATGGAGAATACCGTTGATGAAGCGTGGAATGTACGCACCCCAGCAAGGGTTGTTTCCTGAATATTCTCAAGGAATACATCGTTTAAATGGGACAGATCTTGTGATTTCAAGAGGATTGGCGAGTGGAAACCCAATGATTCCTCGCTTGTATAACAATCCTGAAATTGTTTTTATTCAACTTACAAATCAAAAGAAAAACAATATCAATGCGAAATGATATTGTTTTTTTGAATGTTGCTGTTTATGAGTCTTTGATTGCATTCTTTCATTACTTTGTTATGACGAATGTATTTTCTTGTGACTCTTTCTGAAATTAAACACATGATTTCGTATGAAATGGTATCTAATTCTTGTGCCATTTTTTCAATGCTAATGTGATCACCGAAAATTTCTACGGTTGTACCGACTTTTACGTCATGAGGCAAGCGGATCATTGTTTGATCCATACATACATTTCCGACAACTTCTGCATATTCTCCATCGACGTAAACTTTTCTGCCTGTATTTTTTCGAATGAATCCATCTGCATAGCCAATTGGACAAGTTCCAATGATTTCATCTTCTTCAGCTGTATGCAATGCGCCATATCCAACGGTTTCACCTTTATGAATTGTTTTTGTCATGAAAATCTGAGTATAAAGAGAGACAACTGATTTTAAAGCGTTTGTATAAGGTGAGAGACCATACAGGGAAATACCTACTCTGCATGCGTTGGATAATTCATCTTGAAAGAATATAGTAGCATCACTGTTATCACAATGTATCCACTCAAAAGGGTAATCAAGAGATTGTACGGCTTCCTTGAATAATTGAAATTGCTTGTTTGTAATATCGTGATCTATTTCAGATGAACAATAGAAATGTGTAAATATACCTTCTGGAATGCATCCGGCAGCTAACAATCGATCAAATGCTTCCTTTAATGTTGCAAGATCTTTAAATCCTAATCGATTCATACCTGTATCCACGGCTAAGTGAATCATCAGCCCTTTACAATTGGATTGTGTAACTTTATTTACCCATTCAAGTGAAATTGCAGCGGTAGAGATATGATTATCAATTAAGGCAGGAATGTCTTCTGGATTTGTTGCACCAAGGATGAGCAGTTTGCCATGATATCCTTCATTGCGTAAAATCATTGCTTCATCTAAAGAGGAGACAGCTAGCATATCTGCACCTGCTTCAATACAAGTACGAGCTACTTCATAATCACCATTTCCATATGCGTTTGCTTTCACAACCGCAATATATTTTTTTTTACAAATATCTTTTGTAGTTTTTACATTATCATAAATAGCATCTAAATTAACTTCAACCCAAGTATTTCTATACATTTTTATCACCTGTTAACAATTATACGCTTATTTATAAAAGAAATATAAAAAATGTATACTAAAAAAACAATTCAAAAATTTGGCATAAATATGCGATTTTAAAAGAAAAAGTAAAAAAAGCTTAAAAAAATTTAACAAAAAGTATTGCATAACTGTAGATGTCATGGTATATTAATTAAGCACTTCCGGTAAGGAGTGTTAAAGAAAAAACATGGAGGTTTAGCTCAGTTGGGAGAGCATCTGCCTTACAAGCAGAGGGTCAGCGGTTCGAGCCCGTTAACCTCCACCATGTGCCGACTTAGCTCAATTGGCAGAGCAACTGATTTGTAATCAGTAGGTTGTAGGTTCGATTCCTATAGTCGGCACCATTTATTTCATGGAGACGTAGCGAAGTGGCTAAACGCGGCAGACTGTAAATCTGCTCCCTCTGGGTTCGGTGGTTCGAAACCACCCGTCTCCACCATTTTATTGGTTTGAAGTTTTATCAACCTGATACTGTCAGGCGGCCTATTGGGGCATAGCCAAGTGGTAAGGCAAGGGACTTTGACTCCCTCATCGTGAGTTCGAACCTCGCTGCCCCAGCCAATTTATTTACCACATATGTCTCGGTAGCTCAGGTGGTAGAGCAACTGACTTTTAATCAGTGGGTCGAGGGTTCGATTCCCTTCCGAGACACCATCTTATGCGAGTGTAGTTCAATGGTAGAACGGCAGCCTTCCAAGCTGCATACGTGAGTTCGATTCTCATCACTCGCTCTTGTAAAACCGCTTATGGCGGTTTTTTTTCATATTTTGGAAATTTCTTTATGTACTTGCAATACTTTATTGTTTTATCAGCAGAAGGATTTGAAGAAGGTAAAAGTTTATTAACAATCGATATCCTGAGAAGAGCGGGAATCGCCCGTGTTTCTTCTATAAAAGATCGAGAAATAAATGGATGCGATGGAATTAGTGCGATAGCATTATGATATACGTCAATGGAAGGATAAAATTCAACGATCTAATGTTATGATATATTGGTTCTGGGAATGTGCCTGATTTTATTCCGCGCAGCGTTTCTTATCGGTTTTCGGATGAAGATGTTTCTCAATCAATGCAATTGATGTATGTTGCACAATGTATCTCACAGAGATATGCGAATAGAAGGAATGATTCTAAGTAATCTTTCCTTTTTTTATGCAAATTGATAGACTGTTTTCCTTTTTGTCATTAAAATAGCTATTAAAAATGGAGGGGAATATGTCTGAAACAATAACAAAAACATATAGTACAAAAGAATTGTTGAAACGCTTTGTGCCATATCTATGGAAGTATAAGCGTATTTTATTTATGGATCTTTTTTGTGCTTCTTTAACAACACTGTGTGATATCGTTTTACCACGAATCATGTCTCAACTAACAAATACAGCTATGTATGATCCTTTATCCTTGACGGTTGAGCTTGTCGGGAAAATGGCGTTCTTTTATATTATATTAAGAATTGTTGATGCAGCAGCGTATTTCTTTATGTGCTCACAAGGTCATATCATGGGCGTATATATTGAAACAGATATGAGAAGTGATGCATTTGATCAATTAGAAAAATTATCAGATTCTTATTATGCAAATACTAAAATTGGTCAAATCATGGGTAGAATTACTTCCGATCTGTTTGATGTAACAGAATTTGCACATCACTGCCCTGAAGAGTTCTTTATTGCATTTATTAAGATCGTAGTATCCTTTGTGATTCTTTGTTACGCATCTGTTCCTTTAACGATATTGATTTTTGCCTGTGTTCCGTTTATGATTTTTGGATCAATTAAATTGAATCATAAATTCCGTGCAGCCACGAAAGAACAGCGTGTTCAAATTGGAGAACTCAATGCACAGGTTGAAGACTCTTTGCTTGGTGAAAAAGTAGTTAAAGCTTTTACTGCTGAAGATACGGAATTGAAAAAATTTGCAGATGGAAACGAACAATTGAAAACAATTAAAAAGAAACGTTACTATGCAATGGCAAATTTGAATATGTGTATTCGTCTATTTGATGGACTGATGTATAGCGTAACAATTATTGCGGGTGGTTTGTTCCTTGTATACGGAAAAATTAATGCTGGTGATCTTGTCATGTACATGTTGTATGTATCTACTTTGATTGCGACAATTCGCCGTCTTGTAGAATTTGCGGAACAATTTTCTCAGGGAATTACTGGTATTGAGCGTTTCTTTGAAATTATGGATACTCCAATTGATATCAAAGATGCAGAAGATGCAAAAGAATTGGAAGTTTCTGGTGGAGAAATTGAGTTTGATAATGTTTCTTTTGAATACCCAGACGATCATAATCGTGTATTACATGAATTAAGCTTAAAAATTAAATCTGGAGAAAATATTGCTTTAGTTGGTGAAAGTGGCGGTGGTAAAACAACCATGGCTTCGTTGATCCCTAGATTTTATGATGTTACAAGTGGTGCGGTAAAAATTGATGGTCAAGATATCAAGAAAGTTACAATGAAGAGCTTGCGTGAAAATATTGGTATTGTTCAACAAGATGTGTATTTATTTTCTGGAACGGTTGCTGAAAATATTGCATATGGAAAACCAGGCGCAACAAGAGAAGAAATTATTCATGCGGCGAAACTTGCTGGTGCAGATTCATTTATCACAGAATTAAAAGATGGATATGATTCTTATGTCGGAGAGCGTGGGGTTAAACTTTCTGGTGGTCAGAAACAGCGCATTTCAATTGCTCGTGTGTTCTTGAAAAATCCTAAAATATTATTGTTAGATGAAGCAACATCTGCTTTAGATAACGAAAGTGAAATATTGATTGAAAACAGTTTAAAGAAATTGTCAGTTGGAAGAACAACTTTAACAATTGCTCATCGACTGACAACAATTCAACATGCTGATCGAATTATTGTTTTAGGAAAAACAGGTATTGTTGAAGAAGGAAATCATGAACAGCTATTAGAAAAGAAAGGCGTGTATTACCGTCTTTGGAATGGTATTGCTTTAGAAGAAGTGAGATGATCTCACTTCTTTTTTATGGTGTGCCGGACATGGCATTCATTCTTTCAAAGATAACTGACCATGGGTCTTTACTGCCAAGTGCAGTAAACTGCAACTGTTATCTGTGAGGATATGAGTGAAGGAAGTGAATCAGATTGTTTGAGAAAGTATTTAAAGTAGCAAACCTCAGACTGTGATAATATCGTCAATGTGGAATGAACGTAATTAACTTTATCATCAGTCTCAAAGTGCTGGCCATACAAAAAGCGGAAAGAGCAGAACTGGTCAATCCGCTGGAATACTATCTAAGATAGCTGTAATTACAATACGAATGTAGTACCGTATACGAAACCGTACGTACGTTGTAATGAAAGGGTCGAAGTAAATCGAATAGATTTACTATAAAAAAACCTTTACATGGAGTGAATCGAGGGGAAATCTCCATGCAAAGGAATATCAGAAGGCATCTTTAATTTCAACGATATCTTTGATTTTTATGTGTGTAACAAATATACCGTTTAATAAACGAACTTCATCTTCAATCATTTCAGAATCGATAACTGGGCCTTTGAGAGTACCTGTTTTTTCTTGTCCGTTTTTTAGAATGAGAACTACATCTTTATCTAACCATTTTTCTAAGTTCTTCATATATGCCACCGATTGTAAATGTGAAAGAGAAAGCGGTAGTTATCAACAATCTAACAGAAATCACTTGATTCACTTTAATGACAAATTAAGGATTTTCAGGATGTGAGAAAACATAAGGTGAATATTGATTGCCGTGATAAAGCATTCGATTTAATCGCATAACACCAGCTTTCTGGTAATATTGTAAGCGATTACTTAATTTGAGGAAATATTGAATTTTTTCGAAAAATCGTAAATTTTTTGCATTTAAACAAAAAAATCAGGAATTGACCTGATTTTTTGAATTTATTTTGTATTTGCAGCTAATTCTTTTGCTAAAACTTCAAGCTGTTTGAGATTTTCTTCAGATACTGAAGACTGTATTTTAACAATTGGATCTACAATCTTCATGTTCTTCATAGACGCAAGCTGTGCTTTCATTTTATTTGCTGCCATTGGAGCCCAGGAACCATTCTCAACTAGACCAATTGTTCTATTGGAAAGGTTGTGATTCTTTAATTCTGTTAATAGATTCTGCATGGAATCAAAGACTTCTGCATTATAAGTAGCAGAAGCAAATACAAGCGTTGAATACTGGAAAGCACGTGAGACGAGTTCAGATGTGTCTGTTTTGGATGTATCAAATACCATAACACTTCTCATGCCTTCTTCTGCTAACTTCATTGCTAGAATTTCTGCAGCGTTTTGAGTGTTTCCATAAATAGAACCATAGAAGATTGCAACGGAATATCTTTGTGGTTCATATGTTGACCATTGATGGTAGCGAGAAAGAATCTGTTCAAAGTCTTTTCTCCAGATATGTGCGTGAAGCGGGCAAATCATTTTGATATCAAGAGTGGAAGCTTTTTTCAGCACTGCCTGTGTTTGCGGGCCGTATTTACCGACAATGTTAACGTAATATCTTCTTGCTTCATCTCTCCAGTCGTGATCCCATCTAACTTCATCTGCAAAAATATTTCCACTCATTGCGCCAAATGCACCAAATGCATCTGCGGAAAAGAGAGTGCCTGTTGTGGATTCGTATGTCATCATTACTTCTGGCCAGTGTACCATTGGGGCAGAAATAAAGTGTAATTCGTGCTTTCCAAGGGAAAGTGTATCTCCTTCCTTGATAACAATAGAGCGATCTTTTGTATCAATATGGTAGAAGTTTTCCATCATTTTAAATGCCTGAACACTGCTGATAATTTTCATTTCAGGGTACATTTTGAAAAGATCAGGGATTACTGAGCAATGGTCTGGCTCCATATGCTGAACGACCATATAGTCTAGTTTTCTTCCCTCTAAAGCATAAGTGAGATTTTCTAAAAATTGTCTAGATACAGATTCATCAATACCATCCATCAGACAAGTTTTTTCGTCTTTGATTAAATAGTTGTTATATGACATTCCCTCAGGAACAGGGTAAACATTTTCAAATAAAGCAATACGTCTGTCATTTGCTCCTAGATAATAAATATCATCATTAATTTTGCGAACATTATACATAAATGACTATCTCCTTTTTTTTATAGTAGAAATCATAGTTCAGAATGGATGAAAATGGAACTGATATATTATAGATTTTATATATTTTTTTACTGTAATATAGTATTAGACAAGAGGTTAATTATGGCGAATATATTTGACTATTTAGAATGGAGAAGTGATGTTCCTTTTTCGTGTGACCCATTTAATGAAGTAGATAATTTAGTTTTAGCACAACTTGCATATACAGATTTTGATGGATGTATTCCAGAAGATAAAGAAGATGGAGCAACTTTAAAAGAAATCTATGAGCAATATTATCGTATTCATACGCGTGAAGAAATACTTGCACGAACAAGTTTTATCGCAAAAGCTCCATTATTAATGGATAAAATGATTGATTCTAAACGGTATGGTGATATTCGTTTAAAAGGATATGTGAATTATATCAATGATGAAAAAAGTCAGCAGATGAGTGCTGTTCAAATGTATTTATCAGATGGGACTGTGTATTTAGCGTATCGAGGTACAGATGATACTTTTACAGGATGGAAGGAAGATCTTTGCTTTTCTTATATGGAAGAAACTGCAGGACAGAGAGAATCTTTGCTTTATATGAATGAACATTTTCTTAATAAAAATGTAAAACTGCGTGTTGGTGGACATTCAAAAGGTGGAAATTTTGCTATTTATGCAAGTGCTTTTTGTGATGCTTCCATTCAAGAAAATATCATTGAAGTGTATTCAAATGATGCTCCTGGATTTATGTATGAAATAACGATGAAAGAACAATATCAGAAATTGCTGCCAAAAATAAAAGCAATTGTTCCAGAATGTAGTGTGATTGGAGTTTTGATGTATTCTTCAGGAAAAAGAAAAGTCATTCAATCCAGCGGGAAGGGATTGATGCAGCACGATGCAAATACATGGCAAGTTATCAGAAATCATTTTATCGAAGTTGAAGAAAGAAGTGCAAATAGCATATTAGCGGATAAGACAATTCGTGGATGGCTGAAAGACTTATCATTAGAAGATAGGGAAGTGTTTGTACAAACGATTTTTGAAGTATTAGAGTCAAGTGGAGCTGCATGTGTGTCTGAGTTTAATAGATCAATTATTGCAAATGTTCCTAAAATTGTTATGAAACTATCTTCATTACCAAAGGAAAAATTAGATAATTTTAAAATGGTGATTGTAGAACTTGCGAAAAGTTACATTGGTGAAAGAACGGATTCTTTGGGAAATGGAATCAAAGAAGCAGCAAATAATCTGAAAAAGAAATTATCAAATTAAACTGACCTTATAAAAAGTTATAGAATTGGATATTTTTATATATCCAGAATATCATAAAATATCTCCTGTAGTTAGGGGGATCGTATATGAATAAAACTACGACATTAAAACTTACTGTGATGGCATTGATGGCTGCATTGTGCTATGTTGCGTTCACATTTCTTCAAATTAAAATTCCAACACCGGTAGGATTTACATCATTTCACTTAGGAAATACATTTTGCGTATTGGCAGCTTTATTACTTGGTGGTGTTCCTGGAGGTATTGCTGGAGCAGTTGGTATGGGGATTGGAGATCTTTTAGATCCTGTATATATTACTGTTGCTCCTAAGACAATTATTTTGAAAATGGGTATTGGTGTTGTAACTGGTTTGTTTGCACATAAAATATTTCACATTCAGGATAAAGAGGGCAGTGAATTATATAAAGATGTTGTTCTATCCTGTACAGCTGGTATGATCTTCAACTTGATTGGCGAAACATTGTTGTCATATCTATATTATTTAGTTGTATTAGGAAGTGCTGAAAAGGCAGCGACATATCTTGCTGCAGCTAAATTTGTTACAACAGGAGTCAATGGTGTACTTGCAATTGTGATTGCTTCTGCTTTATACATTGCGATGTATCCAAGATTGAAAAGCAATGGCACTTTGAAAAAATTAGCACCAAAAAAATAAACTGTGTGAAAAATCATGCAGTTTTTCTTTGTGTGTATTGAAAATACATGAACTATTTTTTTATAATATTTTCAGGTGAGAAAAATGATTTATTTAACAGGTGATACGCACGGTGGAATCGATGTTCGTAAATTACTGGATAAAAAATTTTTGAAACGAGTCAAGGAAGGTGATTATTTAATCATCTGTGGTGATTTTGGATTTATCTGGGATTATAAAAAAGAAAAAAGAAAAGAAAAAGAATGGCTAGATTTTTTTAATAATCAAAAATACACAACATTGTTTGTTGATGGAAATCATGAATGTTTTCCACGTTTGATGCAGTATCCTCAAAAACAGTGGAATGGCGGAAAAATTCATGTTATCCGTGAAAAAGTATTTCATTTAATGCGCGGACAGGTTTTTGAAATAGAAGGACAGAAGATATTCACAATGGGTGGTGCTTCTTCTCATGACCGTGGTCCTGCAGTAGGAAATGAGAAAAAAGTGATTGGCAAATCCTGGTGGCCTGAAGAAATTCCATCTCAAGAAGAGTTGAATGAAGGAATCGAAAATTTAAAGCGTAATGAGAATAAAGTGGACTATATAATAACGCATTGTCTATCATCCTCAGATCAGTATGAACTTAAAGGAGATAGTTTTAAGACGGATATATTGACAGAATATTTTGAAACTCTGAAACATTCAATTTCATATCTTCATTGGTATGGTGGACATTATCATACAAATACGGATCTTAGTGGAAATGTGTCTGAACTGTATAACCGAATTCTTGAAATTGGAGAAACAGTAGCGTCTTCGCAACCAATTCCAGGTACACCGATTTATCAAAAAGGTGATCGTGTGTGTTTTCATAATCAAGGAAACTGTTATTGTGGAACAATTGTTGGAATTTATCCATGGGGAAAATCTGATGTAAAAGATCAAGCTGTTTATGACATCTCTCTAGATGATCAACAAACAATCATTCATTATGTCAAAGAAGAAGATACATTTGGGTATAGCTGTGTATAAAAAATAACCACTTCAATTTTACAGTGGTTATTTTTTATACAGCCTTTTTTCAACATCTTCTTTAAATTTAAGAAATGTTTCTTCTGAAAGATCGTGCTCGATTTTGCAGGCATCTTTTTGTGCAACTTCTTTATCTACACCTAAAAATTCAAAATAATCTGTGAGTACTTTGTGTCTTTCATAAATTCTTGTTGCAATTTCTCTTCCTGGCGGAAGTAAAATCAATGAGCCGTCATGCTTCATTTCAATATAGCCATTTTCGCGAAGCTTTTTCATAGCAACACTGACACTGGCTTTTGAAAATCCACGATCCTCTGCGATATCAACAGAATGTACGACTCCTTTTTTCTCTTCAATCATTAAAATAGATTCTAAGTAATCCTCAGCGGATTCATAAATTGGCATTGTCATATGTATTTTACCTCGTAACTATTATTGTATATGAAATTTAAAAAATGAAAAGATAAGTGCAATTCACAAATGATGAAAAATAATGATATGATATTTAACAAGAATAGTAGGAAGGTCTTTTCATGAATGTAGTTACAGATCCAGTTACAAAAGAAATGTTGATAGAAGCACTTCAGAAATTAGGTGTTTCTTCTAATCAAATACTTGAGGTACATGCTAGTTTGAGCTCTTTTCATAATGTAATTGGTGGAGCAAGAACGGTTGTAGATGCATTGATGGAATTGGCTGGAGATACTGGTACATTATTAATGCCAACACAATCATGTGATAACAGTGAACCAAGTGATTGGGAAAATCCTGCAGTTGCACCTGAGTTATACCGAACAGCTCGTGAGGCAATACCGCCATTTGATGCCAGTAAGTCAGATATCCTGTATATGGGCGCAATTGCAGAAAATTTCAGACATAGAGATGGAGTGATTATATCTAATCATCCACAGGTTTCTTATGCAGCCTGGGGAAGATATGCAAAGTTATTATGTAATAGACAATCTTTACATTTTCCTCTTGCAGAAGAATCGCCTGCAGCTAGATTATATGAATTAAAAGGAAATGTTCTTTTATTTGGCGTTGATTTTGACAAGGCAACATGCATGCATTTGGCCGAGTATCGTTGCGAAGCTCGTCCAATACAAATTCATGGTGCATGTGTTGAGGGTGAAAATGGTCCAGTGTGGAAAAAATATTTGGATTTAGATATAGACAGCGAAGTTTTTATTAAAATCAGACAAATCATGCAAAGAAAAAACATGATTAAGCAAACAACAATTGGTGGATGTAAAATCATGTATTTCTCAGCTTCTAGAGCAATTGACGAAACAACAAGCTACCTGGAAAGAACACAAGTATACGAGTTATATCGTTAATCAATCTGCCAATGATGCTGGAGGTAAAAGGATGCAATGTCCTTTGAAGCTTCCAGCATTTCTTTTTCAAAATTTCGATCAAATCGATTTTTGACTGGTGAATCCAAATCAATTTCCATAATTACTTCATCATTGACGATGACTGGAACGCATAGTTCAGAACGACTTGCGGAATCACATGCAATATGATCTTTGATTGCAAGTACATCATCAATGCGCTGTACAGTTTTGTCTCGATAGCATTTTCCACATACACCTTTTGTAAAAGGAATTGGTGAACATGCAGGTTTACCTTGGAAAGGTCCTACAACAAGTTGACCATTTTTTACAAAATAGAAGCCTGCCCAGTTTAATTCATTGTAGCCATTCATAATAACACTTGAAATATTTGCTAGAGAAGCAATCATGTCGGGATCATTTAAAAATCCTCTAATCTGTTCATTAATATATTTATTTTCCATTTGAATAATATAACATAATTATGTGAAAAAGTGTGATATACTATTTGCGTGAACAGGGGTGCACAAATGTGCTGAGACTACACCCTTATCACCTGATCTAGTTTGTACTAGCGTAGGGAGTTCAGTATTTTTGAATTTTCTGCGCCTTCGAAATGGAGGTGTTTTTTTATGAAGAGAAGTACTACAAAGACCATTGCTTATTTAGCGCTGTATGTTGCTTTATACATTGTGCTAAAGTATGTTGGAAATTTGATTCCATTTTTACAGATGCCTAATGGCGGTTCGATTGAACTTGAGTTGATTGCAGTATTCATCTGTTCTTACCATCTTGGCTGGAAGATTGGTATTGCTGATGCAATTCTGTCATGGCTGATGACAATTGTACTAGGCTTCCCAATGTATTTTGTTCAGCCAGTTCAAATTCTGCTGGACTATGTATTGCCTCTGGTGGTATGTGGTGTTGCATCATTGTTGTGGCCAATCAAAGAAACGAGCAAACCGGTAACAATTGTTATGGGCGTTGTATTAGCAGTTGCAAGTTTCTTTGGCATTGCGAATAGTTATTCTAATACAACAGTTGCTTATATTGCTGGTGCAGTGGTTGCTGCAGGAATGTTTGGATTCACATACTGGTATTTAAAAAACAAAAAGAAATATGGAATTGTGATCAGTATGGTTTTGAAATATATCTGTCAGCTTTTATCAGGCGTATATTTCTGGTTTCCAGAAGGAAGTGCAGCAGGAAGCACAGAAGCATGGGTGTTCTCTGCTGGATACAATTTGTGGTATAACCTTGTAACTTTGGTGGTTTGTATTATTATCGTACCAACGCTGATTGATCGATTATCATCTGCAGCAAATATTAAATTTAAAGCATAAAAGAGTAGAAGCTTTTCAATTTTGATAAGCTTCTATTTGTTTTATAGGAAGATAATAGTAAAATAATAAGGCTGTTAGAAAGAAGGTAACTATGTATCCAACACCAGGAAGTTTTGTTCATATTCAATCTTATAAACATGATGGTAGTTTACATCGTACTTGGTGTAAAGGATTTGTACTTGAAGCAGATGAAAAACATATTGTAGTCGTGACGGATCGTGCATGGGTAATTGAAAGCGATGGACGAAAATGGCTGACAAGAGAACCTGCAGTTTGTTTCTTCTACACAGATAAATGGTTTAATGTTATCTCAATGATACGTCATGCGGGCATTTATTATTACGTTAATCTTGCTTCACCATCCATTTACGATGGAGAAGCAATCCGAAATATAGATTATGATTTGGATGTAAAGCTATATCCAGATGGAGGATATCAGATTTTAGATGAAAATGAATATGCTCAGCATGCAAAAGAAATGAAATATCCAGAAAAAATCAAAAAAATCGTTGAAAAGCAAATGGATTTATTGATTGAGATGATGGATAAAGAAGAAGAACCATTTTCACAAAAATGTATCGACCATTACTATCGAATGTACTTAGAAATGTATAAAGAACAAGAATGAAAGGCAAAAATGCCTTTTTATTGTACAAAAACAGAATAAACTCTTTACAAATATGAAAAAAAGTGATACATTCTATGCACATCCAATATTTGGAGATACGCACTAGTCAACATAATTCAAACAAAAAAAAGCAAAAAAACATGTTGACAGAGGAAGCGGAAAGATGATATGCTCATCGAGCACTGTTCGAAAGGGCAGTGAGGAAGTTCTTTGAAAACTGAACAGGAAATAGACACATTACAAGAAACAACGAACGTCAATAAGTTTATGTAAGAAAGACAGCGATAGGCTGTCACAATAGAAGAGCTAATCAAATGAAGAGTTTGATCCTGGCTCAGGATAAACGCTGGCGGCGTGCCTAATACATGCAAGTCGATCGATAGAAGTCCAGCTTGCTGGACGGAAATAGAGGCGAACGGGTGAGTAATACGTAAGCAACCTGCCCACGAAGACCGGGATAATCCCTGGAAACGGGGACTAAGACCGGATAGGTACACAGACCGCATGATCAGTGTATTAAAGGAGAGAGACACTGGTGGATGGGCTTACGGTGCATTAGCTGGATGGTGAGGTAACGGCCCACCATGGCGATGATGCATAGCCGGGCTGAGAGGCTGAACGGCCACATTGGGACTGAGACACGGCCCAGACTCCTACGGGAGGCAGCAGTAGGGAATTTTCGGCAATGGGGGCAACCCTGACCGAGCAACGCCGCGTGAGTGATGAAGGTCTTCGGATTGTAAAGCTCTGTTGTAAGGGAAGAACGGCATCTAGAGAATAGGTGAGTGACGGTACCTTACCAGAAAGCTACGGCTAACTACGTGCCAGCAGCCGCGGTAATACGTAGGTAGCGAGCGTTATCCGGAATTATTGGGCGTAAAGGGTGCGTAGGCGGCCTGTTAAGTTTATGGTGAAAGCGTGGGGCTCAACCCCATAAAGCCATAGATACTGGCAGGCTAGAGTACTGGAGAGGGTAGTGGAATTCCATGTGTAGCGGTAAAATGCGTAGATATATGGAGGAACACCGGTGGCGAAGGCGGCTACCTAGACAGAGACTGACGCTGAGGCACGAAAGCGTGGGGAGCAAATAGGATTAGATACCCTAGTAGTCCACGCTGTAAACGATGAATGCTAGGTATCGGGGCGACCCGGTGCCGAAACTAACGCGATAAGCATTCCGCCTGTGGAGTATGCACGCAAGTGTGAAACATAAAGGAATTGACGGGGGCCCGCACAAGCGGTGGAGTATGTGGTTTAATTCGACGCAACGCGAAGAACCTTACCAGGCCTTGACATCCCTTGCAAAATCCTGGAGACAGGACAGAGGTTATCAAGGAGACAGGTGGTGCATGGTTGTCGTCAGCTCGTGTCGTGAGATGTTGGGTTAAGT
>OLNZ01000667.1_pt1 | contig 31039 bp, 28 predicted proteins | sample 1672981 | NCBI WGS metagenome assembly OLNZ01 (sample SAMEA3136743, study PRJEB25190) | human gut metagenome | biome: human gut; feature: human-associated habitat; material: faeces | place: Austria | collected 2013 | reverse complement strand
TCAGTGCTTTCGCAACCCTTATCCCGCCCACAAATAGAGCCAAACTAGAGCCATTTGATAAAACAAATGCCGGAAACCCGCATAAATACAGGCTTTCGGCATTTTAGTCCGTTATTCAAACTCGATTTCTGCAACTATATATTGTGTCTAATCATGTTTTACATTGCTATATTTTGTATAATTATTCTTGATATTCTATGCATTCTTTATCGTTTCGGGACTTTTTGCAAGCATTTTGCAATCACGAAATATCTATAACTTAACTCTATCTTTTAATACACTATCATGCACTTTCAAATTTGGATTATATTTATCTATCAAGGCTTCAAGTAAAATCCTATTTCCCATTGTAAATTGTGGTGACAACGTTATTTCCATTGAAACAAATGCATCATCTCTTATCTCCAAATCATAATAATCTATAAATGATTTTTTATTCATAAATGCATCATACACCATCTGTGCAGCATTACTTTCTGAAGTGATTTTTTTCACATCTAAAGGTAAAAATCGCAATACATATCGCTCCTCATTTTGAAACTCCCAATATGTATTTTTATATTTGCCCAATTGAGCAGATTTCATTTCAATTCCTTGTTGACTTATATTAAAAATTTGAGGTGATAATAACTCAACATTATCAGTATATTCAACTTTTTCTAAACACATATCATACAAAAAATTCATTACAAAATAGTTTCCGTTGAAACACTCTTCAATTGGAACAATCAAATCCATGCTATCGCCTTTCAAGCTGGCAGAAGGATATACTCTTTCAACATCTTGTTTATTAACTGTGTATTTTACAAAAGGGTTCTCCTTTAATCCTATTCTTACCCCACTATACATATTAGAGTACAATTTCCACATTGCAATACTTTCTAATGGTTGATCCATCCAAGATGAAATAAACACGTATTTGCCATATTCTATTTCATCAGATGATTGTGCCTCTTGAAGATCATCCATCACCGTTAAGGGATTAAGCCTTATCTTTTTACTCCTTAATATCAACGCAAGAGATTCCAGAGTAGTATACTTATACAAAATCTTATCCATCTTTTAATCTCTCCTCTGTAATTAAATTCATACTATTGGAGTTACATTACTTTCAACAATTGAACCAATTTATGAATCTCATCATTATCACTACACTTTGTTTCACGAACATCGAACTGCTTAAATCCGTTTTCATCTTCATAAAAATGCATTAGTTTTTCTTTGTCTTCTGCCTCAAGAAAAATTACCATTCCACCTGCCATATATTGCAGTTCTTTTATGGTATCTATAGCAGCCTGTAGCAACTGCTCCCCAGTAATTTTCTCATTAGCTCCATCCTTAAAGTTCTTTCCCAATTGTGCAATAAGGTATGCCGAAAGAGTATATGTACCATTTTCTTCATCCAATTCACTTACCCTAGCTATTTTACGTTTCATAGTATTACTAAAATTTTCTGCATTTACAGTAATTGGTTTAATCGTGATTGTAAAATATCCAACTAATGAAGCATCTTCATTAGAAAATACCAGATATGTAACGGACTGATTTTTCTTTGTAAATTCTATTGATTGTTCTTTCAAAAATCTCTCTACATCCGGATTCTTATCACAAAAAAACTCGGAAAGGAGTTGTCGTAACTCATCCTCTCCGAGATCTTTATCGCCTTTGGCAGACAAGTATTCACGAATGTTAAAGACTGTTACATCATTAAGCATTTGTTTTCTTCCTTTTTGCCATAAATTTTCTAACTTCTTCTGCGCCATGCAAATGTGTAATCCTTAAGTCTGGTGTTTGTGCTCTATGAAGAGACTCCTGATAGGATTCCTCGATAGCATTAGCAAACTTTTCTACTTGTCTTTGACCAGAAACGACAAAGTTCTTAGTAATACTTGAAGTTGCCATATCTAACACCTCCTTCTATAGTATGGCTCATACACAATTATTGTATCCCTCACTTATATTATATGGTCGAAAAAAAACTTTTTCAACTATTATTTTTTATTCAGCTTATCAAATTAGTTAATCGATTGATTTCTGGAAATTTTCCTTCTTCAATGTTTCTCGAAGCTAAAATTCTCCCTTTCAAACTATTCAGCTTTCTGATTTCAATATCTGACAGTTCTTTTCCGCCAAGATATTTCAATTCTTGAAAGTCATCATACACTCTCTTTTGTAATCTATTTGGAACTTTCAATTCATGCTGTCCTGTAACAATCGTACCTGTTATCGGAACACTCTTGCCTTTTGAATAATACTTTACTTTTTTATATTTAGGTTTATGTCCATATTTTCTCAAAATACAATCCACTTCATTTTTCATTCGATTTATATCAAATGGCTCTTTTGCTGAAAAAGTCATATCATCAACATATACCGTATATTCGCATCCATACTTACATGCTACACTATATATCTCGTTAAACATACTTTCATATGCATAATATGCAATGATCTGACTGGTAGGACATCCCGTCGGAATTCCTCCATCATAAGTAACTATATCAGTACATAATCCTGCCAAATCACCTGCCATCATCAATCGGTTCTTAAAGAAAAGAAAAACATATTCTCTAGAACAATTATCATAAAACTTCTTGATATCCATCGTCAAAAAATAATTTGAATTTAAATGACTTTTTCCATTATCTATATAGCATTTCCCTTTTTCTCCGGAAATTAGCCATATAGGTCTCTCCACATTCTGTAATAGCTTTAATATTCTGGTTTGTATTTCCTTAATTCTTTTATCTGGAGCTGTAATATTTCTCTTCTCTGTACTATCCTTTTTGTCAATTTGAAAACTATGATAATGTACAATAGATAATATATCTTTATATTCTTCTTCAGTTATACAAAGAACTTTTTTCAATTGTTTGGAACTTTTTTTCTTATATAATGCACACTGTGTAATATCATACTTATGGCTTTTTTCCCGCATTACTCCTCCATATCAGGTGTCATTTTTTCAATAAGCTTAATCATCATATTTCTAATAAATTTATCACCTTTATTGCTTTTGCTTGCCTCTTCATAATTTTCCGACAACAATATTAAAGATGATAATTTCATATCATATATCTTTGAATACTTCTCAAGTAATTCCAAAGAAGGTTGTTTTTTATTATTTTCTATTTCGGAAAGGTAGCTTTTTGAAATACCAAGCAATTCACTTAATTCAGATGCTTTATAACCATATATTGTTCTTGTGCGCTTTAAAATATCTCCGATCAAGCCGGTTCCTCCTTCCGAAAATAATTTATATAATATAAAGTCTTACGACGAATAATCAAAATTAGATAGGTTTTCCATAGCCACCTCTTTACTTAAAAATCTGAAGAACATACTGTATTATCTGTACCAGCATCCATATTGCTTCGATTCCTTGAAACAGAAATTTAAAAATTTTGCTTCTTAGTTTCTTACGCTTTTTCTCAGATTTTTTGTTAGGTTTCTGAGGTGTCATTCGGACATTCTGCACGAGCAGCATTTTTTTCATATAATTCACTCCTTTAGAAGTTGGTAATATAGTGTACAACTTCCACCCCGAAAGAAGTGTGGTGCATACAGAACAACCTATCTAACCCTTTGAGCTCTGCCGAGCTCCCCGAGCGAGGCAGAGCGTGCGGTGCTTGCAGCGTGCTACGGGTCTTTGCGTAACATGCCGGCCCCTAACAGTAGAACATCCACATTTAAGAATGTTCCTCAAGCGCTAAGCGCTCCAATTTATGGGATTTGACCTCGATACAAATAGTATCGTTATGCTGTACTTATATAATAGCGAATGATAATTAAATTGTCAATATCTTTTTTCGCTAATAGCGAATTATTTTTACAAATCACACATACACCACCTCCATCACCACAACCTCCTCCGCACAAGCAATAATATTATTCATCTTCCCCACCCACATCATCTGATTCTCCGCTTTTAACTGCTCTGTCACACCTTGTTTTTCCTTCATCTTTTCCACGAGCCTGTCCCGCATCTCATAACATGCCTCGTCAATCTCATGCAAATATTCATTTAGTCTTCCATCAAGTAACAGCTCCATATAATATCCGTGTTTGAACTCTTTACTATAATAAACAATAACCAATGCACTATAATCGCTATCATCTATTCGGTATCCCATCTCCCACCTGTGCCAACGCCTTTGCAACACCGACAATCCATTTGCAAGACTGACGAATACCATTCCATAGTACCTCGAAAAATGCTGTAAAATCGCCTAAAAATATCCCAGATCTTATTGCAGCAAATACTGTCGTCACGATTGCATACCACAATAAAACTATAAGCATTATTGCATTGATAATAGTGTTAATAATTGCAGCATAGGAAATACCTTCCCTTTTCATGTGTTTGCTATTTCATTCGTTAGAATGCATATATTAAAAACTTATGTCTCATTCATAGCATTTCTTCCATCAACATGGATTTTCAGGCAGCCTTTCTACCTACGCTTACACCAATCCAAAAAAGGCATCAAGATTTTCTTCTGATGCCTTGAACACCCATATGCAGAGGGAAATCTGAGCTAAAAATTGCTTTTAAATTTTAGCATGTATTTAGTCCGAAAAACACTTATTTTTCCTATACTGGAGACTGTTGTAACATGATGTTAAACTCAATTAGCTTAAGTTTTCTTGCTACCAAATATGCTTTTCTTAACAATGATTCCACACTAACATTTTCATCAAGTGCTTCTCTCTCAAGTTCATATACTATACCTTCCAAATATATCCCTCCTAAAAGATTGGAATCTGTGCTGCAATACCAGAAGCTATTAAACTTCCTGTCACTCCAATTGCTAGGTTTCTAAGTTCCGTTAATAGCATCTTAATTTTGCTTGGATTCTCACGTTTTTCAATAAGTGCTTCTAATCCTGCTATTTTTCCCCTCAACTCTGATGCCTTATCTCCAAATTCAGCATCAAACATACCATCATACTTTTTTATATTTTCAATTATGTCGCTGATTGCTCCATAATCAAAATCCTGTGTTATGGTCTGTGTCTGTGATGAATTAACTGTTCCTTGCTGAATCTGAACGCCTGTAACATCACCATAAAAATTATTAGTATTATAAGACTGTTTTTCTTGCAAAATAGCCTTCTCCTTTCTTTCAAAATAAGTCAATAAACTCGGCTGTATTGTGATCTCCCAACATCCAGAAATATAGTAACAATAATTTGAGATAAGTCCATATTGCTTTAGTTTTTCAAATTCTAAAGCCAAATCACGCTCTAGATATTTAGGAATTTCAACATCATTGTCAGTAACACGATAGTCATCTTTACAATACCCTTTACATATCAAAGAAACTAGTTCTTCTGCAGAATTATCTAAAATCCTTATGCCACCTACTGTCGGTTGACCTACAACAATAGATGAAGCACATTCTCTTCTCGCATCAATCCTTGCTTGTCTCTCTGAATTACGTCTTTGCTTATCAGCTAATTTTTTGTCAGCCTCAATTTGTTTTTTTACTTGACGTTCAATTTCCTTTTGATGTTTCTCTAATGCTTTTTCTAATGGACCTTTAGCCATTAACATTCCCCCTTGTTCAATATTATTTTTAGCAATTCAATTGCAGATTCATCTTCTGGAATATTTGTTCCAAGTTCACCTCGAAAGGCTTTGGCTAGGATGGATTTTTTTATTGTGTCAATGTTATCAACTACTTGAACTGCTTTATCTCGTACCTGCTGCATCATAGGTAAAAGATAATCCAAAATGCGAACAACTTCTTTCTGCTCTTCATCTGAAGTAATTCGTACCTTAATCGCTGACAATTCCTTTTGATTAATCTTAGGTAATACAGAACGAGACCCAGCTGAAGATGCTTGTTCTAAGAACATATCCGATAACATATAATACAATAAATATTTTGTATTTTCTTTAGCCTCAATCGGATACATGTCTGCACTACACAAACCATCAAAATCAACCATAACAACCTTTGAAAGATACGGTCGAATCTTTGAATAAAGAATTTGTCCTGCATAAAATCTATGCTTTCCACTCTTTACACCATCTTCTGCAATTGTATGATAATCCAGTAAAATTCCTGTTCTCTTTTCTATATTATCTGGTGCGATATGAGGAAATTCCAAATAATTTGATGGTTCAACTAAATTACTTTTTATATCAGCTACCTCATCAAATCTCTTTGTTTCCCATTTATTCTCTTTGTAATTGTCTTTTCTCCATTGTGCCGTCAACCTTCCAGAAAATGCATCATTGTAGACAGCAGCATTTCTAGCCTCATATCCATCTATAACTTCCTGTGCTTTCTCTTTCGCTTCATCCAACTTTGAAAACAAACTCTCAATTTGCTCCACAATTCGTTGCTGCTCTGCTAGTGGCGGAAATGGAATCAAACATTCACTTATTATTTCCAATGTTAAATTTGGTATAGCTGTAACCTTAGTCTTGGACAACAGCATATTCTGAATAACAGGTGTATCAATAGCATATCGAATATATTCTCTAGAGACCTCACCATTGTCCTTCAGACGAACAAATGCAACTGCTTGGTTTGTATTTAATGGCAAATCGCCATTTTTAACAATTGCAGTTTTCCCAAGTGTACCAGCAATAGAAACTAATATATCATTTTCCTCTAAAATTGAGCGTTTAAGAAAACCAGTATGTGTTTCTTCTGTAACATGCATCATATCATCATGACAAATTGTTCCGTCATCGTTTATATTCTCTACTCGCAGAAAATCAATACCTTCATCAACATATGCAGACTTACCACCTTTTGGTGTAGTACCTTTCGAAATAATACTACTAATAACTCCCAGCTTAATCCAACACCAATTCTCCGGCACCTCATATGGCTGTTCCTCCAATGGCACCAACGCCTTTTCCAATGTAATCTTCTTACTCTTTGCTTTTGCCATATTACTCAGCTCCTTCCAGAGCCTTAAGCTCTTTTACTACACTCATAAGCAAATCAACTGCTTCCTCAAGCTGAGCAATACATTCTTCCCCCGATTCAATAGGGTCTGGCAAATCATCATAATCAAGTACAGAATCATCCTTAATCAATCCGAGATCAAGGCTATGATTCTTCCCTTCCTCTGATATCTGATCATATGTGTGACAACTCCATCTCTCATCGGACACACTCTTTCTGTCCTCTGCTGTATATGCAGCCTTAAAGCCATCAAAGTGCTCCGCCTTTAATGGATTTGTCTTACCAAATGAAGGCATATTGGTTCTTAAATCATAGAACCACACTTCCTTAGTGTTATCCTTATCTGTTGTTCCTCTAGTAAAGAAAAGTACATTTGTCTTTACCCCCTGCGCATAAAATATTCCTGTCGGAAGTCTTAGTACAGTATGAAGATTACATTTATTCATAAGATCCTCGCGAATTCTCTCACCTTCTCCATCAGCAAATAACACATTATCCGGCAATACGACAGCAGCTCTTGCCTTATCATCTGCTTTAAGAGAGCGATAAATATGCTGTAAGAAGTTAAGCTGCTTATTGCTTGTCTGGAATGTAAAATCATCTCTGTTTGCACGCTCTCCACCCTTCTTTGTTCCAAATGGTGGATTCGTAAGAACAACATCAAATCCTTTCATTTGTTTCCCCTGATTTGATAAGGTATCACACAAATATATCTTACCATCAATATCGTGAAGCATTGCATTCATCAGAGCCAGCCTATGAGTCTCATGTACAAGTTCTGCCCCTGTAAATGCCTCATTCTTCTGAAATGCCTGCTGTTCTGAAGTTAAAGAAAATAGGTCATCTGTATGTGCCTTTACATACGCATCCGCCGCTATCATAAATCCAAATGTACCACATGCAGGATCATTACATCTTTCTCCGGGCTGAGGTGCTATTAATTCTGTCATTACATCAATAAGTACTCTCGGAGTAAAATACTGACCTGCTCCTGACTTTTTCTCATTTGCATTTTTCTCTAATAATCCCTCGTACAGATTTCCAAGTCCTTCTTCTTTTGCAGAATACCAGTCAAGGTCATTGATGTTTGTAATGATTTTCTTTAAATTTGCTGGCTCTTCAATATTACTTCTTGCCCCTGAATAAATTTCCTGAATACGACCTGTACCTTTTTCGCCCAGCTCACGAAGCAAGTCCTCGTAGAATTTTTTCAACACAAGTCCATCTTTTTCTGCTAATCTATCCCAGCGGTATTTCTCTGGAATCTTATCCTCGGTTCCTGTTTCCTTTGCCATCTTCAAAAACAAGATGTAAGTAAGTTCTGTAACATACTGGTGATATGTAATACCATCATCTCTAAGAACATTACAGAGATTCCACAACTTTGCTACTATTTCCTGATTTGTCATCTATCATTCTCTCCTTGTAATTTATGCTGAATACATATATCCATTGATTTCATCAATAAACTCGTCTAATTTCTGCCCAAATGCCTTGTTTACCGCATAATAACCACCTTTGTTCTTAAATGCATCCGAATCAAAAGTCTCTCTGTTGAGCACTACCTCCTTAAGAAGCTGGGCTTCAATCCTATCCAACCATCCTAACTGAATTTTGCTAAGCTCCGGATGATTAGCCTTTGTCTTTACAATGGCGTTATGTATACGGTCATCTTTACTAATCAAAGCATCTCCAATGCTTCGCTGACGAATAAAGCTTATGATATCCGCTGCAATATCTTCATTTGTCATTTCTTTCCATGCTGTCTGCAGCATAGTCTCGTTGAAATGCTTTCCATCAAGGATAATCTTCAAATCCTTTAGTGACTGTCTTGTTAATTCCTTTGGACGTGTAGCAACTATATTCAAAGCTGCTATCTCATTGATATTATTATCTATAAAATCTCTAAATTCTTTTAGATAGTCCTCTGGCCTTGTAGCATCACCATATCCTCTGGTATGACTACGGAGCTCGTCTGGCTCATCACTTATGAACTTTTCTCTTTCCTTTGGCATCCTCTTGACATATTCAAACGCCTGCCTGTTATTCTTTACAGTTTCAATTGCCTTATCGACCGGCATACTATGAATTTTCTCTATAAATTTCTCTGGCGTCAAACCTCCAGTTATCTGCTCAAATCGTGCTCTGTACTTATCACTCATCTGTGATTTATTCCTACGCATTTTGGCAACGATAAGGTCAATCTGGTTTTTCCTTGCCCTGTCGGTATCTAATGAATCAATACCATCAATTAAATCATCAAATGTAGTTGCTGGATTGGCTACTACTGGTTTCATTGTGGAAACAGGTTCTAACACATTATAGACACCTACTACATCATATATTTCAAAATGTGTCTTCCCGATTTCAGAGCATAATCTGGTGGCTCTTCCAAGCATCTGTTCAAATAATATTCTTGAACGGATTCTTCTCATAAATACGAGATTTACAATTTCCTCTACATCAATACCAGTTGTCAACAAGTCTACTGTAACAACGATATTAGGGTACGTTTCATTCTTAAATCTGCGGATTGCTTCCTTTATCTTTACAGGATTACCATTTTCAATTGATCCGGTAATCTTCATGACCGCTTCCTCAGAGATTCCAAGATTCGTGTAATAATCTTTTAATATCTGAGTAATCATATCTGCATGAGCATCATCAACAGCAAAAATAAGTGTTTTCCCCTTTTCGTTAGGGTCAATATCCTTTGCAATCTCTTGTAAAACCGTCTCATTAAAGCTTTTGTCAACCACACGTCTATTGAAATCTTCTACCTCAAATTTCAGGTCATCTTCTAGTTCTGAACTGTTTGTAATTTCATTTGTAACAGGATCATATATCGGTACTGTTGAACCTTTCTCAAAGCTGATTCCCTCTTCTGATAACTTTGTCTTTATAATATGCGGTGCATCATGATCAACCAGAAATCCATCAATGACTGCTGTACGATAATCATATGAATATACAGGCTTTCCAAATATCTCTGTTGTATGAAGAGCTGGCGTTGCTGTAAGTGCAATTTTTACTGCATCAAAATAATCAATTACCGCCCTGTACTTACTTCGGAAGTCATTCTGGTCACGATACAGTACCTCATCATCTCCCATTTCTTTGTCCAGAATATAGCCCCTGTGCGCTTCATCTACGATGACCAGGTCATAATCTGATACTCCAAGACTCTTATCTGACTCATTGTACATAATACGTTTCACAAGGCTCTGAACAGTAGCAATATGCACTCTGGTGTCCTTCTCAAATTCTTTATCTTCTAAAGACTTCACATCATACATCTGATTCAAAGTAAGTAATTCTTTAAGCTTAACCTCTTTGAATGTATCCATAGTCTGATCACCGAGTGATGTTCTATCGACAAGATACAGGATTCTCTTAAATCTCCCAGCATCAAGGAATCTATAAATCATTCCAAGCACAGTCCTTGTCTTACCTGTTCCCGTAGCCATTGCAAGAAGTGCTGTCTGCTTATGTTCTGCTATTGCTTTTTCGGCAGCCTGAATCGCTTCTATCTGATAATAACGAAGATTTAAACCATCAGGGTCCTGCAATACCTCATATCCTGTAGTAGCTAACTTCTTATCAGCCTCTACAATATCTTTTTCCAGTGCCTGCTCAATACCTTCTGGTGTCGACCATCCAGATAACGCTTTTGGTGCGTTAAATGGTTCTCTGACATCCAAGCACCATATTCCTGACATCTGTTCATACTGCTTAATATATGGTCTGCCATTGGTGGCATAAAGAAACGGAACCATATATGCACCAAATCTATTGATTACATACTTCTGATGTTCTGACTTAATCATCTTTGCATAATCCTTGCACTGACCATCTAACACTGATGAAATATTTGTATGCTTCTTCTTCGCCTCTATGATACCAACAAGCTTTTCACCTATAAACAAGGCGTAATCTGCATAACCATTATTACCGGTTTTTGAATCTGTAGGCCATTCTGCAATAGCAAGATTCTTTCCCTTAGTTGGTCTTGTACCCTTAGAATACCGAAGGTCTCTTGTATCCGCTTCCCATCCGACCTTTCGGAGCTGCTCATCAATAAGTTCTCTTGTCTGTGCTTCTGATAAATGCACATTAAGTGCCTTCTGGTACGCTACAGTTCTACGTTTGATATCCGCTCCACCATTTTTCTGTATCTGCTCAATTTCAATTAGTAATTGTTGATTGCGTTCTTCTAATTCAGCGTTTTCTTTTTCAAGGTCTGCTAAGCTTACAGTCATATCAACTGGCTGTACATACCCTGTCGGTTCATAATTATAATCACCATACGTCTGCATATACCATACACATAATTCATACATTAACTGTAAATTATTAAGAGCTTTTTCGCCTTCGTCAGAAGCATTGTGAGCGGCGTCATTTCTGGCTTTCCTAAGAATGTATAGAGTGTTATCAATCTCTCTTGGTAACAAATCATTATTCTTAAGTATTCTGATTCTGTTGGCATGCGTATTATCATATACCGGCTCTGCTATGCCGTCATATGCAAGCATATACTTTACCATTACTTCTGATAACATACCCTGCTTAATGATGGATGTATTGGGGTCAGAATATACATACTTTTCTGATAAATCTCCAAGTTTGGCAAGGTCTGTCCAATGTGATTCCAAGAATTGAAAATTACTCATAATCAAGCCTCCTTTACAAATCGACTACGTACTTCATCAAGCTCCTTATCTATGTTTTTCAGTCTCTGTTGCAGTTTCTCATAGTTTTCAATATACTTTGTATTATCTTCTACAACAATTCCTTCGCTTGCTTTTAGAGTTACATACTGTGTCGTACATAAATTATATCCATTTTCGGCTGCTGTTTCTTTTGTGATGGTATTTGATACTCCCTCTATAACTTCACGATTGCGATATATTTCAGTAATGCGTTGAACACCTTCGGCTGAAATGGTTACTGCTCTTGGTTTTTTTTCAAAGAAATCCTTTGAATTTATCATTACAATATCATCATTAATTTTGTTTTTTCTAAGAATTACCAACGCAGTAGGGATAACTGTATATGGCATCATCATACCATTAGGAAATTCAATAATAGCTTCAATATAATTATCATCTACCAGTTTTTGTCTAATATTACCTGTACTGCCCGAACTAAACAACGCTCCCATTGGAACAAGTATAGCAGCAATTCCATTGTCCTTTAATGAAGCAAGTGCATGTCTGATAAAGAGATATCGTGAATCGCTGGTATGTTCATACATGCAATTTTCAGGAGGTATATTCATTATATACTCTTTGCTATATTTTCCACCAAATGGTGGCTCAAGTATAATTCTATCATACTTCTCATTCTGCTTTATTGGATTATATAAGGAATCTGCACATTTAACTGCTCCAATTTTGTTACCACTTAGAATCGTAATAATAGCAGCAATGCCTATAATTGAAACATTAATATCTTGAGCAAAAACCCTTCCTTTACCATTTGCTACAGAATTTACCAAAATACCAGTTCCGCAACATGCATCATATACTGACATATCATCTTCTACCTCAATAATGGCCGCTGCAATCTTAGGTAATGATTCAGAGCTACAATACTCTCCGCTTGCTCGCCCTTCACCGCTAGTTATCATTCTGTTCAATATTATTTTTGCAATATTATAGATTTCAATTTCATCTTCAACATCCAAGCTATTAACTTCTTCAAAAATAATTCTTACATTTTCAGAATCCGCTTTCTCAATCGCTGAATTAAGAGATTCTTTCAACACTCGCTCTTCGATTCTAAACTCTTTTTCAACCGCACTTACATATTCTAATAACCCATTAGAATCTACAAGTTTTCCATAAGTCAACGATAAATATCCAAGAGAAAATTTTTCATCATAAGAATTGAATTTGTCCTTCTTCAACTCCAGATATTTAAACAATAATCCATAAAGCATCACTTTATATAATTCTATAATCTCGAATGCACCACGTAATTTATTTGCAGCAACCCATAGATTTTCCATCTTTTTAATCTTCATTATTAATCCCTTCCTTTATGCTTGCTAATACAACATTTTCCATCAGTTTTGTTTCATTATCTATCATCTCTTGAAGAGTTGCTTTCTTTAATCCGCTAAGAACAAATGCTTTCCCTATATCCTGCATATCTTCCTTATTAAGTTCCGGTACTTCCAATGCCCTAATATCCGTAATCTTAATCATTGGTCTTGCTGAGCCTACAACCTTTGCTGTAAGCTCATCTCTTACATAAGATGAGTTAAGAAAAGCTGTTAAATATTTAGCATCCATCTTATCTGTATCCGTAATCCTAATTGCTGCACAAAATGATGGAATGACAATCCCTGCATTTTCTTTATTAACATATGCTGCATCGTATGGTGTTGAAAGCTTTATTACCACATCCCCTTCATGCGTGTATTTTTCTTCATCAATCTGCTTACCAAGTTCTGCTTTGCCTAAATCCTCTTTTACAATTACACCCGATACAATCGCTTTAGGAACTAATACTTTCACATTTTCTACAACCTGATTGCCAGCATCTTTATCAGCTGTCACCCTTGTCATAATCTGTCCCGCTGTTACACTTGCTATATTTTCTAATGTCATACCTGTTTCCTCCAAGTCATACTAAATATCTATCCTTTAATAGTTTCAAATCACACAAATTAATCTTTTATCATTATACCTCCTTTACATCATCTTGTACAGTTCATTTCATCATTAACACCGAAATATATATAACGTTCCGCCTTTGTGGTTATAAAATATCACGCCCCACCTATTATGTCAAGTATTAATTTGAAATATTTTTTACGTTCATTTATTTCTTATAATAAAAAAGTCTCGAAAATGATTTTTCATTCACCTTCAAGACCTTATTTCTATAAATATATTCCTTATTCTACTATTTAATTATATCAAGAAACTGCAAGCATTTTGCAAGCACAGAAAACGGGAAGCCGCATAAATACTGGCTTCCCGCTGTTTTCACATTATTCAAACTCTATCGTTCCCGGCGGCTTACTCGTCAGATCATAGAATACTCGATTGACTCCCTTTACCTCATTAATAATCCGGGTCATAACCGTCTGCAATACTGCAAATGGAATCTCTGCACTTTCTGCGGTCATGAAATCAATTGTCTTCACCGCTCTCAATGCAACCGCATAATCATAGGTTCTCTCATCACCCATAACACCAACAGAACGCATATTGGTCAATGCCGCAAAATACTGATTTGGCATCCATGGTGCATCTTTTCCATTCTCATTCTTATATTCCTTCGCTGCTTTATCCACTTCCTCACGGTAAATGAAATCTGCATCCTGTACAATTCGTACCTTATCTGCCGTAACGTCACCAATGATACGGATACCAAGTCCCGGGCCTGGAAATGGCTGACGATATACCAGATATTCCGGAAGTCCTAATTCCAAACCAACCTTGCGAACCTCATCCTTGAACAGGTCACGAAGCGGCTCAATGATCTCTTTGAAATCTACATAGTCTGGAAGTCCACCTACGTTATGGTGAGACTTGATCACAGCCGATTCTCCACCAAGACCACTCTCTACCACGTCTGGATAAATGGTGCCCTGTGCCAAGAAATCAACCGCACCAATCTTCTTTGCCTCTTCCTCAAATACACGGATGAATTCTTCACCGATGATCTTACGCTTGCTCTCCGGTTCTGTCACACCGGCAAGCTTCTTATAATAACGCTCCTGTGCATTCACACGAACGAAATTAAGATCAAATGTACCGCTCTTGCCAAATACATTCTCCACCTCATCGCCCTCATTTTTACGAAGAAGACCGTGATCTACAAATACGCAGGTAAGCTGCTTGCCAATTGCACGGGATAACAGACCTGCCAATACAGAAGAATCTACACCACCGGAAAGGGCTAACAACACCTTGCCATCGCCGACTTTCTCACGAATTGCCTTAATCTGTTTCTCCACAAAAGCGTCCATCTTCCAGTCACCGGAACAATGGCACACGTTATATACAAAGTTCGAAAGCATCTTCGTACCTTCTACTGTGTGAAGCACTTCCGGATGGAACTGAATCGCATACAGCTTCTTCTCCGGATTCTCTGCTGCCGCAACCGGACAATCAGCCGTTGTTGCACAGATATCGAATCCCGGTGCCACCTTCGAGATATAATCAAAATGGCTCATCCAGCAAACCGTATCCTCGCTCACATCTGTAAACAATGCAGATGCTGTATTCACATGTACATCCGTCTTACCATACTCACGAACAGGCGCCTTCTCTACCTTACCGCCTAACACATGCTGCATCAACTGTGCACCATAGCAGAGACCAAGTACCGGAATCCCTAACTCAAACAATTCCTTTGAATAGGTTGGCGCACCGTCTTCATAACAACTGTTTGGTCCACCTGTCAAAATGATTCCTTTCGGGTTCATTTCCTTAATCTTGCTGATATCTGTCTTGTAAGAATATATCTCACAATACACATTACATTCTCTGACACGGCGTGCAACCAACTGATTGTATTGTCCGCCAAAATCAAGCACGATGACTAATTCTTTTTCCACTTTCATGCCTCCTTATTCTGTCGTTATTTTTTCTAACCAATATATATTATATTACAAATCAGCAGTTCATACTTTGATCTGCAATCGAATTATCGTTTTGTAGATTTATAAATAAAATCTGTCCATTCGGAATAATATGTTTTCTTGCCAACCTTTTTATAGGAACGAATGGTAAATCCATATTGTGTGTTGTTCGTTAATTGCTTAATCGTCTTGGCAGTCGCATGTTTGCTTACCTTAAATGTCTTATATTTAGGATACCAGAAACTTCCATAAATATACCGCACCTGATAACCGGAAACACCAGCTACCTTTTTGAATTTGACCTTCGCACTTCGCTTACCCATCGTCACCTTCCGAATCTTCGGTGTCTTCGGTATTATGGTAATTGTCTTTGTACAACTACCACGCTCACTTCCATCATAAGAAAATGTAATCTTATATTTACCGATCTGTTTTGCAGTTATTTCACCATTCGATGTCAGGGTCACTTTATCTGAATTACAGCTCCAGCTATATGTGCCCAGATCATATACTTTTTTGCTATTCTGATAGGTATATGTCAATCGAAGATTCTGTGTGGTACCCATAGTAAGCTTGGAAGCTATGTTGACCTTCTTCTTGGACAAGTCTGATCGTTTCACCTCTACAGTCTGGATCACGTTCTTTGCAGCTGGTAAAGGAGTCTCATCTAATACAACGCTTTCCGGTTGGAAATTACTTATCCATTCTGCGTTTGTAAATTCGCCTGCTCCTACTCCATTCATGTTCGCCATTCCCATATGTGTAGTTCTCGGATTGATCATGCTCGTATAATGACCAGTAATGGCACCCTTTGTCTGCTTTACCCAATCCGACTTCTCGCAGTACCACATATTCACAGAATTCACAATGGTACTACCAGCCCACGCCAACACTTCTGCATAAGAGCCTACACCATTCGGTGTCATGATAGAGAAACAGCTCTTACCATTTGGTCTCGTATGATCCTCATAAATATTCGCCTCTGCTGCACGGATTCTGGCAATATATTCAAGATCAGAAGACCATTTGATTGGCACATAATCACTCTTTGTTAATTTACGGTCAGGATCTCTTGGATCCGGATATCCCTTTTCACAGGCTTCTAACCGGTATTTGTTTACAAGCTTGATCGCTTCCTTCACATCTGTCGCATAGCTTCCTTCTACACCGACAAGTGCATTGCCCTCTCCTGCAGTCGTAACATCCGTAGGCAGGACCTTTGTTGCTGCTTCCGCCGTCATCTTTGCCATTGGCAATCCCAGGATCACGAGCAAACTCAGGAGACATAATGTAATCCCTATTCTTTTCTGTTGCATGTTCATCCTCCCTCATCTTGTAAAATAGTCGTATTCTAGAAATACGGCATTCTCTGTATATATAGCCATTCCCTTTCATACTATCCGCGGCTATCTATTCCGCATTATCTGTGGCAGCTTCTGTGGTTGCTTCGCTTTCAGAAGCTCCAGCCCCGGTTGTGCTACTATCTTCAGACGCCGCAGCCTCGGTTGTGCTATCTGCTGTCTTCTTGCCTAATTTAACGAGGATATTATCAATCGCTGCCTGCAACTGATTATCTTTTTCTCCTTTAGATTCCTTATAGGCATCTGCGTCTAACTCCACTTCTACATCCGGTTTGATACCAACCTTATGGATATCATTTCCCTTCGGTGTAAAATATTTTGCAATTGTTACCTTGATTGCAGAACCGTCATCTAACGGGAACATTCTCTGTACAATGCCTTTTCCGAATGTGTTCATTCCAACCAGACTACCAATTCCATAATCTTTGATTGCACCTGCAAAAATCTCAGAGGCAGAAGCACTGTAACCATTTACCAATACAGCCAATGGCTTCGTAAACTGCTGCTCCGCTGTCGAATTATATTCATCAATGATATTACCGTCTTTGTCCTCCGTATATACAATCTTGCCTTCCGGAAGCATATAATCTAACATCTTTACCGCAATGTCTAACAAACCGCCGCCATTATTTCTAAGGTCAACGATCAGTCCTTCCATTCCCTGCTTTTCCAGATCTTCAATTGCAGCAATATACTGATCTGCCGTCACCTCGTAAAAGCTTGAAACCTCAACGTATCCAATGTTGTTATCTAACATCTTGTATTCAACCGTCGGATTCTCCACTTTCTTACGTGGCATTGTATATTCATGATCTTTCGCATCGGTAGAACGATAAATGGTAAGTGTTACCTCTGTACCTTCTTCTCCACGAATCTTATCTACAACCGTATCCAGATCCTGATCACTGATATCTTCGCCATTTACCTTTGTAAGAATATCTTCCGCCTCAATACCTGCATCTTGGGCAGGTCCGTCAAATACCTTTGTTACCGTGATCGTCTTGGTGTCTGCCGCCTGGGATACCTGCACACCGACACCAACATATTCACCTTCCGTATCTTCCATAAAGCTTGCATATTCTTCTTTTGTGTAATATACAGAATATGGATCGTCGAGACCTTCCATATATCCCTTGATGATACCATCCTGTTTTGCCTGTTCATCCTCTTTAAAATAGAAGTTCTTATCCAGAATACTCTGAATCTTCTCTAACTTCTCATTCGTGTCTTTTCCAACAACATCACTGCTGCTTAACATCTTGACAGAAGTGTCACGGGTAGAGTCCTCTGTTCCCTTTGTTGTCATCTTAACACTGCCACAACCGATAAGGCTCACAGCCATTACTGTCATCAGCACACTAGCGGCTGCTTTTTTCATCCATTCCTTCTTCATCCATATCCTTCTTTCATTTATACACTTTTTAGCGAAACAGTAGTAACGCAATGCTTATCCTACTGTATATATGTTAATATTTCGTGTTCTCGCTCTCTATAGCGTCTACTGCAGATAACTCAACGGATCTACATAGGCACCATTTACACGAACACCAAAATGACAATGTGGTCCGGTCGAAACACCAGTCGAACCCGCCGATGCAATCTGCTGTCCCGCTGTCACGGTCTCTCCAACCGATACAGCAAGCGATGAGTTATGCATATATACGGTAACCACTCCGCCACCATGATCAATACACACATAATTACCTTCGGCATAGTTATATGCTGCCACAATAACCGTTCCGGATGCTGCTGCTACAACTGCTGCTCCGGTATCACATGCAATGTCGATCCCTCTATGGTTTGAACTCGCTCCTGCAACCGGTGATGTTCTGGAACCAAAATAAGAGGTGATCTGGTTATAACCCGGAACCGGCCATGTAAATACACCGCCTGTATAAGTAGTGCCACCACCACCTGCCGTTCCTCCATTATTCGAATTGGAATTCGCCTCAGCAGCCGCAATAATATTCTCTGCCTCCTGCTGTGCCTGTGTATATTTTTGAAGCTCTTCCTGCTGGCCTTTGATCGAAGTGTTATATTCATCAATCTGACTCTTCTTCTCTTCCACCAGCACTTCCATATTTTCTTTTTGTTTTGCCACTTCCTCCTGAAGCTTCTCATTGCTTTCAAGATCTTTATCTAATTTCATCTTGATATTGGCAACCTGCTCTTTTGCCGTCTTTAATTCCTTCAGGATATTATAATCATACAGAGATACCTGCGACACATATTCCGTCTTATTCATCATATCCGTCATGGAACTTGCTGTCAGCAGCACATCAAGATAACGTTTGTTGCCGGATTCATACACCATCTGAATCCGCTGCTTCATCTCATTATACTGCTGTTCCTGTGCCGCCTCCGCTTCTTTCAGATTCGCCTTGGTATCTTCAATCGTTGCCTCTAATTCTTTTTGATTCTCTTCCAGATGTGAGATCTCCAATTGAAGCTCATTTAAAGATTTATCCAATTGTATTACATAATTCTCCAGGTTATTCTTGGCATCCTTCAGGTTGTCCAGAATCTCCTGTGCCTTCTTTTTCTTTTGCGAATATTCTGCCGCATCTTTACGTGCCTTATCCACTGAAGCGTCTGCCGAACCATCATCCGTCTGGGTTGTGTCCGTCTTGACCTCTGTTGTACCAGTTGCCATACTCACCGCCCCCTGTGGCGAGATACATCCAACCGCCAAAGCAATCGCAAGTATATTACAAAATAACATTCTGGGTCTTTTGTGAAACACGATCACACCTCCTATACCCTTAAATGTTTGTGTGTTGTGATCAGACTTCCAAAGAATCCAATTCCAACACCCATCAATAACGCAATCGGTGCTAATCCCTTATACACCTCACCAACTGACACAAAATGCATCAGATTGGCTACTACTGTAAAATGCTGTGTCAGATAATCAATCACTCCGTTATACATAACATAAATGATACCTAACGGGATGATAGAACCAACCAGTCCGATCAACACACCTTCAACTAAGAACGGTGCACGAACAAATATATCCTTTGCGCCGATCAGTTTCATAATGGCAATCTCTTCTTTTCTGACAGATATACCAATCGTGATCGTATTACTGATCAGGAATAAGGAAACCAGTAATAAAATAAGAATGACTCCGATAGAAGCATATCCCACCAACCGGTTCAACGCGTTCAGACTCTTTGCCGTTCCGTCACTGCTGTTGACACGACGTACATTCTCAATCTTCTCAATCTGCGATACGGTATCTTTCTGCTTACTGATATCTTTGAGCGTAATCTCATAAGAGGAAGAATTTGCCAGCGGATTATCATCTCCAAATACGGAGTGTACATAATCCTCGTTGCCACCATACACATCATCCACATAATTATTCCATGCCTTATCTGCAGACACATAATAAATGGTATCAATATTCTTAATGGCTTTCAACTCATTTCCAATCTCTGCAATCCTGTTTTCATCTGTCCCTTCATCAAAGAAAACAGAAATTGTTAACGTCTCCTCAATCGACTGTATCTCATTCTCCATATTCAACACAATGGAATAAAATATACCGAATAAAAACAAACATGCAACGATCGTTCCTACGGAAGCAAGGGAGAAGAGAAGATTACGGCGGATATTCTTAAGTCCCTGTTTGATACTATAACCTAATGTATTAATCTTCATCGTGATAACCACCCTTTTCCTCATCGCTGATGATCTTGCCCTTCTTCAGCGTAATGACTCTCTTTTGCATAAGATTGACAATATCTTTGTTATGCGTTACAACAACAACCGTCGTTCCTCTCCGGTTAATGTCCTCCAATAACCGCATGATCTCCATTGAATTCTTCGGATCCAGATTACCGGTCGGCTCATCCGCCAAAATGATCTCCGGCTGATTCACAATTGCTCTGGCAAGTGCTACTCTCTGTTGTTCTCCACCAGAAAGTTCCTTCGGAAACTGCTTATACCGGTCTGCTAATCCAACCATTGTCAATGTTGCCGGTACCTCTCTCCGGATCTCCCGCATCGGCTTTTCAATCACCTGCTGTGCAAAGGCTACATTTTCAAACACGGTACGATCCTTCAACAAGCGGAAATTCTGGAATACGACACCGATCTTTCTTCGTAACATCGGAATCTCTTTTCTTTTTAACTTACTATATTGCTTGTCATCGACAGAAATCTCACCCGATGTCGGATTCATTTCTTTTAATAATAATTTGATCAATGTTGTCTTTCCGGAACCACTGCTGCCGACAACAAATACAAACTCCCCTTTATTGATATGAAATGTAACATCATCCAGTGCTTTTGTTCCTGTCGGATACTGCATGGTTACATGATCAAGCACAACCATAATGGTGCTCCCTTCTGTTCATTGTGTATATTAGTATTCTAATGACTCCATGTATTTCATATATTTTACGACCATTAACGCAATCTTAAATGTGATCGCATCCTCAAATACACGAAGATCCAAACCGGTACTCTTTTGTAATTTGTCAAGACGATATACCAATGTATTACGATGGATATACAACTGTCTTGATGTCTCAGATACATTCAGGCTGTTCTCAAAGAACTTATTGATCGTTGTGAGTGTCTCTTCATCGAAATCATCCGGTGAACGGTTCTCAAAAATCTCCTTGATAAACATCTTGCAAAGCGGAATCGGAAGCTGATAGATCAAACGGCCGATGCCAAGATTGCTGTATGCAATAATATTGCGATTGCCATAGAAGATCTTTCCTACATCTAATGCCATCTTTGCTTCCTTGTACGAACGTGACACTTCTTTGATCTCATTGACAATCGTACCAAACGCTACATGTACGGAAGACATTGCCTCGGTATTCAGCATATCAACGATAACCTTCGCTGTCTTGTTCATATCCTCATAGCTTTCATTCTGTTTTACCTCTTTGACAAGAATAATATTCTTCTCATCCACCGCGGTCACAAAATCCTTTGCCTTGCTGGAGAATATGTTCCGGACAGTCTCTAACGCATTATTATCCTTTTCGTTCTTTGTCTCGATGATAAATACGATTCTTCTGACATCCGTATCAATATGCAGTTTCTTTGCACGGTTGTAAATGTCAACTAACAGCAGATTATCCAATAACAGATTCTTGATAAAGTTATCTTTATCGAATCGTTCCTTGTAAGCAACTAACAGATTCTGTACCTGAAATGCTGCAATCTTGCCGATCATGTATACGTCATCCGCCTCACCTTTTGCAATAATGACATATTCTAACTGGTTATCATCAAATACTTTAAAAAACTGGTATCCTTGTAACATCTGGCTCTCTGCCGGAGAATCCACAAATGCAAGAACAGACTGCTCATATTCGTCCACGTCACGAAGTGTGGATGCCAGTGCTTTTCCCTCGGTATCCATAACACACAGATCAATTCTTGTAATTGCTTTGATTCCTTCGATGGTATCTTGTAAAATCTGGTTTGATATCATTCCATTCACTCCTTCTTTATTGTAAAAAACACCTACCCTATATTTTAACGGAAATCACCCGAAAAAGAAAGTAAAATTTCTATAAATGTGTAAGAATTTTCACCCCGGCATCTTTGGATAACGGATTGCGTTTTCCATAGTCAAACAGACAATAACAGGTCTTATCTTCATTGGTATCCACCGCATCTGCCGATTGCAGGTAATCACTTGTCCCCTCTGCCAAGATCCACGCCACCGATTTTGAGGAAACCGGTTCAATATGCATCGTCCGCGCCGCAACCTTAGAGTCATATCCCTCCTTCATAAGCCAAACCTCATCCGTTCCGGCATTTTTGAAAAACTGCTGATAAACAATCTTATCAATCGGTTCTTCCAGTCGCCATGCCGGACGGCTCTTCGCATTTTCTCTTAAATAATAATCATATGTGAGCAGATCATCCAATACCGTCATCGACAGATCCGTTATCGTCGGATCGGCAATTGCAAACTGACGCAGTGCTTCATACCGTGCCTCTCTTTTAAATCCGATTCCAAACAGATCATTTGCTTCATAATAATCACCCAGTGCCGCATAGAAAGAAAATGTGGAAGGATAAAAAGAAAGCAGATACGGAATCGTATGTGCAAACTGATCACTGTTGTAATACACTTCTACCATTTCTTCCACTTTTTTCAAAGCCAATATCTCATCATAAGAAATCCATTTTGTACATAGCACTTCATACGGCTGATAATCCTGATACTGTAAATCATATGCCTCCACCTGTTCTTCCATGTACGATCCTTTTAACACTTTTAGGAAACCAAGCTGTAACTGATCCGGTTTCATGTCATATGCTTGATCGAATGATTTCCGAAATGTGATAAAATCCTCATATGGCAATCCTGCAATCAGATCTAGATGCTGATGAATATTGTGCATGGCATGTACTGCAAGCATATTCTTCTTTACTTTCTCGATATTCATCGTGCGATGAATCTCTTTTACCGTTTCCGGATTCGTCGACTGCAGACCGATCTCTAACTGGATCAAACCGGGACGCATATGACGGAACACTTCCAGTTCCTCTTCGCCTAACAGATCTGCGGATATCTCAAAATGAAAATTCGTAATGCCATTATCATGTTCTGTAATATAACGCCAGATTGCCAGCGAATGTTCCCTTTTACAATTGAATGTCCGGTCAATAAATTTCACCTGTGGCACCCGGTGATCTAAGAAAAACTGAAGCTCCCGCTCCACCAGTTCCATGCTCCGGAACCGTACCCGCTTATCAATCGACGACAGACAATAGCTGCACGAAAACGGACACCCGCGGCTCGTCTCATAATACAGGATCTTATTCCGAAATCTCGTCAGATCTTTGTAAATAAACGGCACATCATCCAATGACATGATTGCCCTCGGCGGATTCTGATGAATCATCCCCGTTTCATCCCGATACATAATACCTGCAACCCGGTCAACATCCACCTTTTGCGACCACACCTTCGTCATCTCATAAAATGTTACTTCCCCTTCTCCCTGAATAATTCCTTCTATGCAGACATTCTCCTGTAACAGTCTCTCGCTGTCAAAACTCACTTCCGGTCCCCCTAACCAGATCCGTGTATCCGGTGCAACTTTATGCAGTTCTTTTGCAATGGTTAGAATTTCGTGAATATTCCAGATATAACAAGAAAAGGCAACAACCGCTGCCTTTTCCTGATACAAAGACTGTAAGATTAAGTCCAGATTATGATTGATCGTGTATTCCCTGATCATAAGTTCTGTTTCATCATTTTTCAAATGTTCTTTCGCATATGCTTCCAGATCATATACTGCCAGATTGGAATGTACATATTTTGCATTTAGTGCCGCCAATACAATCTTCATTCTCATTCCCTGCCTTGTGTCTAATCTGCTTTACCGGCCAAATAATTGACAAACTGCTGTGCCGTACGTCCGGAGATTCCACCATGAGAAAGTTCCCATTTGTTCGCTTCTGCGCACAATTCTTCTTCTGACAATGTGATTGCAGGCTCTCTTGCTGCCAATTCTGTGACAATATGGAAAAATTCTTTCTGGTTTGGACGTGAGAAATTGATTGTCACACCAAAACGGTTTACAAGAGATAATTTCTCCTGCATTGTGTCTGACCGATGTAATTCTCCTCCGTCACCATGCTCTAGGTCATTTCTGTCATTCCATGTTTCTTTGATCAAATGTCTCCGGTTAGACGTTGCGTAGATCAATACGTTATCCGGCTTGGTCTCCACACCACCTTCGATCACCGCTTTTAAGAATTTGTATTCTATCTCGAACTCTTCAAATGACAGATCATCCATATATATAATGTAACGATAATTACGGTTCTTGATCATTGAGATCACTGTCGACAGATCTTTGAATTGATGCTTATAGATCTCGATCATACGCAGTCCCTGATCATAGTATTCATTGATGATCGCCTTAATGCAGGTTGATTTACCCGTACCTGAATCACCAAACAGCAGACAGTTATTCGCCGGTCTGCCCTCTACAAATGCCTGCGTATTGTCGATCAGTTTCTTCTTCTGTATCTCATAGCCTACCAGATCATCCAACAGAACCGTCTCTGTATTGTTGATTGGAAAAATGTCTACCTTATCTCCGATATTCCGGATACGGAATGCCTTATTCAGTCCAAACATTCCAACACCATAGTCTGCGTAGAATTGCGTTACCTCTTTAAAAAAGCCTTCTCCATTATCACATTTTTCTAATCGTTTTGATAATTCTCTGACTTTTTCCGAAACATTATAGTTGTACATTCTCTCTTTTTTAACGATTGCTTTATAATTGGAGATCGTAGAAAAACAATCAATCCCTAACTCTTTTTCAATCTCATAGAAATTATAATCAAACAATTCTTTGAAGATCTTAAAATCGTTCATTGCAAAATGATTCACACTGCCATCATTGGCTCCGACCTTCTCACTGGTAAGCGTAAATGAATTCTCATTTGTCATCATAACAAATGTCAGATAATTATGCCACAGGTTATCATCAAATCCATAGTCAGTCGCCAGATCCAGCAATCTCTTGATTTCTCCATAAATACGGGTGATCAGGCTCTCTTTGCTGATATGCTTTTTATCTTTCATTTCCTCTAACTTAGAGGCACTGAAAGCAGAAGAACTTCCCAACACATTCTCCTTATACCAGTCAAAATCCTCAAAGATTGCCGCCAGATGTTTTAAAATGCTGTCTTCTCCCAAATCCCGATATACGATTAATTTTGACACCTGCTTATACATATTCCGTTCCTTCTTTCTTATATCTCATTCGTTCTATCCTATGTTATTCCATAATCTCGCCGGTCTCAACATCCACATTCCGGACACTGATTCCATTTACTTCCACGCTGTCATTTACTTCAATCATAATGTACTGTCTGCCATCGATCATTCTTGTCTCCACCAGATCTGTACGTTCCGGTTTGACCTTTATAACAACATCCGGCATCTTAATATCAAAGCTCTTTGTACTGGCTACAGTCGCTGCTGCAAACTTCGGCTGTTCTTCATCACATACAATGCTGTCAAATGCAGTTTCAAACTGCTCCAACGCCTCCTGCTTCACACCGCTGTCCTCCAACAGTTTCCGCATATCCATCTTGTCCAGCTCCGGCGGTTCCGGTGCATCTTTGCGGTCTTCCACATACTCATTCAGATTCTCATGAATCGTCTTAACCGTATCAAAATCACACTGTTCTCCCAATGTATTCTCAATAATATCCTGAAATGTCTCCTGCTGCGCCTTATAGGTCAATGGCGCACCACATCCTAATGTCTGGTCGATAAATTCATCCTGTAGATTCTCTGAATTCTTAGAATAGTACAGTAAATTATGCACATCGGAAGTCCGGTCATTAAATGCAGGAAATAAGAATCCATGAATCGGTGCCGCAACCACCCAGTCTCTGATCCGGCTCTCAATACTGTTGTTCTTCTCGTTGTAGCAAAGACCTGCGTCTGTCAGTTTAACCGGGCAGATGCTGCATAGAATGTAATCATACACTTCTTCTGATGCATCGTCATTCTCTATTCCGTCACTCGTTCTTCCCGGCACATCATAGGTTGCATAGATCAAAATGATATAATAATGTTCATCATAATGATACGTCTCGATCACCTTATCATAAAACTGTTCTAATAACGTATCATCTTCTAACTTGGAATTCTTCAGGCGAAGCAAAAACTCCTGTGTTCCACCCTCTGCTTCCTGATCATTAGGGAATTCCATATTTAACAGATTCTTACCGATCGTACCGGACATCGTACCCTTAAATATCGTAAAATACTTAAAGTTCTCTTCCTCTGTCAAAGTCAGAAATGTCTGTGCCAACTCTGTCTTCTTATTCTTATCGCCATCCACATAACAGCCACAGATTCTGGAGATTGTACAATTCTCCGGTGTAAACTGCTTCTTAATCTCATTAATCTCTTTCTTGTTCATGTCTTGTTCCTCAGTATATTCTTTTTGTTATATCATACAACGCGCATACACAAATGAATCTGTGATCAGCTCCACAACTTCGCCGGATACACTCCGTCTGCGATCATCTGCCGGAACCCTTCCTGTGCAATCGTAATATCTTCCCGATATGTGATGCCGATCCACTTGTCATTCGTCTCCCGGACTTCCACTTCTACCTGATCCTTATGTAAAAGATCACCGACACGGATTGGTATTAAATACTCCTTCTTCAATGGATCTTTGCTGTCATCCTGTAAGAATTCCACGAATCCGTCTTCTAACACTTTGAATAATTCCGGTCCCGCTGCCCACATATTCATGGAAACATGTGAATCCGGCGTGATCCACTTCATTACTTCCGCATCATCACATTGTACGTTACCTGCTGTATCTATTGCAATTCCGGTTGTCTCCACTACTTCCTGTAACATCTCATTGTCATCTACCACGCAGACACCCCGTGTTACCGTTCCGTTCTCGCTGACCGTATTCTTCAGAATAAATCCTGCCATTGCCATCTGCAATGTATCAGAATCCGGATGCTCTTTCGTCAGGAAATCATGTAATTTACAAAATGCTTCCTTCCCGTAATAATCATCTGCATTGATGATCACAAACGGCTCATGCACTACATCCTTGCAACAAAGAACTGCCTGTCCGGTTCCCCATGGCTTCGTTCTTCCTTCCGGTACAAAAAATCCGTCCGGCAACTGATCTAACGCCTGATATACATAATCAACTTCTATCTCTTTGGCGATCCGGTCTCCGATCACCTCTTTGAATTCTTCCTCAATATCCTTACGGATTACAAACACGACTTTATCAAATCCTGCCTCTTTTGCATCATAGATTGAATAATCCATAATGATCTCTCCGCCTTCTGACATCTTTGCAAGCTGTTTAATTCCCGTTCCAAATCTTGAGCCGATTCCGGCTGCCATAATAATTAATGTTGTCTTCACTCTGTACCCTCCTAATTGTATCTCATGTCCGTGTTATAACGAATATCTCCTATATCCTTCTGATGTGTTCATACAAAAATGTGCTTTACTATTATAACAAAAAGCATAGCAATATTCAACTATGCTTTTCGTAGACATTTTCCGACATTTCATACAATTCATTGGTAGAAATGGACAAGAGAAATCTCACATACTATCCGGGTTGCAATTGACAAAGCTCTTAATTCTTCTATATAATTCTCTAAGTCCATACGTTACAACAATACCCGCCGCAAATCCCACAAAATTCAATAGCATCTCCCCCATATCACAATGCCGCCCCGGAATTCCGATCAGCACCTTGCCCGCCTCTGCAAAAAATGCCAGCCCCATACCGGACACAACAAATAAAAATGTACGAAGTTTCTTAGCGGTCATCTCCATCCCCAGCAGCAGCACTCCCAACATACCATATACATATAATGTGATCACATGTGCCGCTGTCCGCAAGCGGTGATCCCATAACATCATTTCGTTCCAGTCATTCGTATCAATACCACACAGCCGGAACAGCCATGCCGTTAAATGCTGACTGGTAGATGCTGTATCCGTGCCATTCTGAAAAGACAGGTAAAGAATAATTCCCGCCCATGCCAGCAGAACAATCGTTAATATATACTGTTTCCAATAACGTTTTTGCATTACATCTCACTTCTCCTTCCACCATTCCAACAGATTCTCTACAGACGGATTGGCATTCTCCGCCGACCAGACCATTTCAAAATTCAGCGTCTCGGCAGTTCCGTCACTCTTCATCACCGGAACGATCGCCAGTTCTTCATTCCGGCTATATGGTCTGACAATATATTCCGGCAGCAGGCTCACACCCATCTCTAATGCCGCCATCAGCATAATCGTCTCCGGTTCTTTCTCCACCGCAACTACCTGTGGCAAAAATCCACCTCTTTGATATACCCAGAGCATCTCCTCCATCTCATCTCTCGATCTCGCAGCCGGCTGCATGATAATAAAGGACTGATCTTTTAATTCCTTACATTCTATCTCTTTCCTTTCTGCCAAAGGATTATTGCGTGACATCGCAACATACAGCGGATAGCTCCGGATATACTGTCGGTTCATATTCTCGTATACCCTCTGATGCGGCTGCACAGTAAATGCAATATCACACTCTCCCTTTTGCAGATGTTCCATCAATCCACTCATTGTATTCCGTAAGAACTTTAACTTGATATTCGGAAACGCCTCATGGAATCCACGAAACAGTTCATAACAATCACTCTGACCAAATCCACTGATAAATCCAACCGATAACTCACCATCCATACCGGTTGACGCCATTCTTGCCAGACGTATTGCTTCATCACTGCGCTTTAAGATTGCTTTCGCCTCTTTAAGATACACTTTTCCCGCCGTTGTCAATTCCATATGATGCTTATCCCGGATAAACAACTGTACCTCAAGCGTCCGCTCCAACGCCTGTATCTGCTGTGTCATCGCCGTCTGCGAAATATAACATTCCTTTGCTGCTTTTGTAAAATTCAAATGATGTGCTGCACACACAAAATATTCTAATTGATTCAGATTCATTCTATCCTCACCTCGTTATAAGTTTTACTTATTATTTGTTTGTATTATATCATTAGACAAAAGTGTTTTCCAGTGCCATAATAAGAAAAACTTGGTCAGTTACGATTGAACACTGACACCATTTATTTTAAAAGACAGGAAATTATAAGGAGGACAAAACCATGAATCACAAAATTCCATACAAAATATATCTTACAGAGGATGAGATTCCAAAGAGCTGGTACAATCTGCGCGCCGACATGACCAATAAGCCGGCTCCCCTGTTAAATCCGGGAACCTACCAGCCTTTAACTGCCGAGGAACTGGCGCCGATCTTCTGCAAGGAGCTGGTTGCCCAGGAATTAGATGATACAACGCCATTTATCGAGATTCCGGAAGAGATCCGTGATTTCTATAAAATGTATCGTCCGGCACCACTTGTAAGAGCTTATTATTTAGAAAAAGCTTTAGACACCCCGGCCCACATTTATTATAAGTTTGAAGGAAATAATACAAGCGGAAGTCACAAATTGAATTCCGCTATCGCACAGGCTTATTATGCAAAGAAGCAGGGACTGAAAGGTGTCACTACCGAAACCGGAGCCGGTCAATGGGGAACTGCACTTTCCATGGCTTGCGCTTACTTTGATCTGGATTGTAAAGTATATATGGTTAAGGTATCTTACGAGCAGAAACCATTCCGAAGAGAGGTTATGCGTACCTATGGAGCAAATGTTACTCCATCCCCATCTATGGATACCGAAGTCGGTCGTAAGATCTTAGCCGCTCATCCGGGAACGACCGGTTCTCTTGGATGTGCCATCTCCGAAGCCGTTGAAGTAGCGACCCAAAACGAAGGCTACCGTTATGTATTAGGAAGTGTACTGAATCAGGTTCTGTTACATCAGTCTATCATCGGTCTTGAGACAAAAGCTGCAATGGATAAATATAACATTACCCCTGATATTATCATCGGATGTGCCGGTGGCGGTTCGAACTTAGGCGGTCTGATTGCACCATTTATGGGTGAGAAACTCCGTGGCGAAAAAGATTACCGTTTCATCGCTGTAGAACCTGCATCCTGTCCAAGCTTCACAAGAGGAAAGTTTGCATATGATTTCTGCGATACCGGTATGATCTGTCCATTGGCAAAGATGTACACATTGGGAAGTGGATTCATTCCTTCTCCAAACCATGCAGGAGGACTTCGTTTCCACGGTATGAGTTCTACACTTTCCCAGTTGTATCATGATGGCTACATGGAAGCAACTTCTGTAGAACAGACTTCTGTATTTGAAGCTGCTGAATTCTTTGCAAGAGCAGAGGGTATCCTTCCTGCACCGGAAAGCTCACACGCAATCCGTGTTGCAATTGACGAAGCACTGAAATGCAAAGAAACCGGTGAAGAGAAAAACATCCTATTCGGCTTAACCGGTACCGGTTACTTCGATATGTTTGCTTACGAGAAGTTCCATGACGGTAAAATGAGTGATTATATTCCTACTGATGCAGATTTGCAGGCTGGATTTGATGGCATTCCAAAATTTCCGGGAAATATCGATCCTTGCACAGCGTGAGGGACGGACGATGTGCGAGGGCACATGCAAAAAGATATAGAGAAAGCCATGTGGGGTTGCCTTTATGGTACGCAGGCACGTTTG
>OLNZ01000665.1_pt1 | contig 31114 bp, 25 predicted proteins | sample 1672981 | NCBI WGS metagenome assembly OLNZ01 (sample SAMEA3136743, study PRJEB25190) | human gut metagenome | biome: human gut; feature: human-associated habitat; material: faeces | place: Austria | collected 2013 | reverse complement strand
CTCTAAAGTCCGGCGCTTCGGCAATCGTCACATCATACTTATCGCGCAATTTCTCCACATACATCTCTAAATTGTGCGACGGTACGCCGCACATCTCCACGCGCCCGATGCCGGGGATGCTGCGGGTAGTAAGGTTCAAATCCAGCAGCTCAGCCGCCTGCTTTGCGTCCTCGCCGTACAACTCAAAGAAATCCCCCACCTGAAACAGCACGAGGTCGTCCGGGTGGGCTTCCTTTACGGCGTTGTAGTCATTCCATGCTGCGCTTCGCTCTGCGGTCTGCCGCTGAAGCTGCTCAAAGCGCGCCTTTTCCTCCGGGGTCAGGAAACGGTCTTTGCGGATCAGCTCGGAGATACGGGAGGCAACCTTGCTCCATTTTAACTGCACATCGGGACAGTCCTGCTTTTTCAAGCTGACGCCCTTGCCGCTGTGATCCTCACCGCTGTGGGACGCGCCGGATACCGCGTGGGAGCGTCCCCCAATGCCGTATTCGTCTTTCAGGAAGTCCGCCTGCTCTTTGGGGCTGTGTTTCTCTTTGAAATAGGCGTAGATGCGCCCCTTGCTCCCTTCAATATTGCTGCCGCGGGTCAGGGTCGCGGCGATCTCGTCCTCCGTAATGAACCGCTGCACGGCGGGGATCTCCGCCATTTCGGTGCGGTACTCCCTGCGGGGCAGGGACAGCTCCCGTAAACCCTGCTCGATTTTGTCCGGCTTGTGGTAGTGAAAGCGCAGCAGACTCCTGTCCTCCCGGCAGTCGGATCGGAGCTGTGCAAAATCGTCCATGAGGACTTCGCGGAACGCAGGGTCTCTCAGCCGCTCGGCAAGCCGCTCTGTTTCCTCCGGGAAACCGCCGCCCCGCATATCCGACAGGCAGGAGAGATAGCCCTGCGCCCGCGCCTTTTCACTTAAATCCTGCCGTAGATACCAGATAGACTGCGCCAGCTCCGCGCGCTCGTGCCCCGGCGCTTCCGCAAGCTCTACGTTGGTTGCGTATTCGCCCTGAGTGAGAAGCTGCCCGATGCGCTCCGCCGCCTCCTGCCAGCTTACGACCTTTGCAGAGGTCAGGTATCTTGCCGCGTCCCCATTGGCGATGTGGATGCCGTCCTCGGCGTACCACGCGGAATATCTGCCGTTTTCGGTGACAACGCCGTTGCCGCCGTGGAAGCTGCTTTGAAGAAACGCCGCGATTTCTTCCACGCTCTTGCCCTTGGAGAACTCCGTGGCGATCTTCATGCGGGCATAGTCGGCGTTGCCCTCCATGAGCGTTTCCCGGAACACGAACGAACTCATCTCCGGGTTCGGCTCGTCATGCAGCAGCAGGTACAGCGGGTGACCCGTCGCCTTCTCTTTGCCGCCGTCCTCCTTATACCGGTAAAGGTGCAGCTGGAGTCCTGCGATCGCTTCCGACAGGATGCGCACATAGGCATATACCGCTGTCATCTGCATGGCGCTGCGCTCGTTTACGATCTTGCCGGAGGAGCTCCCGCCCATGTAAAAGGCAAAACTGCTGCCGGGCGTCCGGTTCACAGGCTTATCTCTGGATTTGAACAATCCGCTGAAGATTCCCAATCCGTATCACCGTCCTTTCAAAAATGAGCATAAAAAAAGCACCTGCGTTCACAGATGCTTTCCCTTATGGTTGGGCGTTTGCCCTTATTTTATGATTTGTTTTAAGGGAAACCCTTGCATATTAAGGGATTCCTACTTTGTCCTGAAGTAACAGGTATTCTTCCCACCATCTTCCCGTTTCAGTTCGCCAGATTCAACAAGCTTTCGCAAGGCTCCTTCAATTGAGCTTACGCTGAGAGAGGGGCATAGTTCTCGTATATCCTGCTTTGTAAAGCGACCGATTTTATTCTCTGTCGCAAGTCTGACAGTTTCTAAAGCAGACCGTTTGGTTTCGACCAGGGCAAATCGATCTTCAAAATCTTTATAAGCAGACAGAATCGTTCCAAGCAGATACTTGATGAAAGGAACAGGATCATCATGTCCTTCATGCCATCCATCCTGAGATGCCGAAAGCGAATCATAGTACAGGTCTTTATTCTTCGCAATTTTTGCTTCCAACGAGATGTATTTCCCAACATAGAAGCCATTACGATAAAGGAGTAATGTTGTAAGCAATCTACTCATCCGCCCATTGCCATCATTGAAAGGATGAATGCACAGGAAGTCGTGAATAAAAACCGGGATCGCGATCAACGGTTCAAGTTCCATGTTGCCGATGACCCGATTGTATTCTTCGCAAATTCTATCAAGCGCATCTGGAGTTTCATATGGTGCAAGCGGCGTAAAAAGCGTTTCCGTATGCCCATCCGGGTAAGTTGCGCTGATATAGTTCTGCACATTCTTGGTCTGGCCAGCCATTGGGTTATTAGTCTGATTGTACAGAATCTTGTGCAGTTGGAGAATGTAGTTTCGTGTAATCGGAATAGCATCAAAGTTCTCATGAATGATATTCAGCGCATCACGATACCCCGCGATCTCTTTCTCACATCGATTTTTTGGAGTAGTCTTTTCGGCTACCAACTGCCGGATACGAGTGGTTGTTGTCCGAATTCCTTCAATAGCGTTAGATGCCTCCGTACTTTGTACCTTTGCTATTTCGACCAGTTTTTCAAGTTCTTCCGGCCGCTGCTTTAAGTACAACTCCTGTTTTCCGGCTTCTTTATAAATGGCAGCGATAAAGCCCAGAATCTCAGAATCCCACCTTTGCTGCCGTATCACCGTGTAGTTAAACTCCCTCACAGGAACACCTCCGTTCACTATTCCCTTAAAATATAGCATATAATAAGGGAATAGTCAAGTGAATAAGGGAATAATCCCTTAATATAGTGCTCAGATTGAGGGAAATCATACATCGCTTTTCAAAGAAAAAGTATGCCTCGTGTATCGTATACACTTTCTCCTGTGCCGTTCCCGCACCGGATGGCACGGTCGAGTGCCATGATCGTCGCCACGGCACCGTCGATTTTCTCGGTAGACTTCTCCTTGTCCGGCTTAATGTTCCCGGCAGGATCGGTCCGTACATAGATGTTATCCATCATCCAGCGGAGCACCGGATGCCCGGCGTGGGCGATGCGTTGCTCCAGAACCAGCTTCATGAGCTCCTTGGTAGGCGGGCTCATATCCTTGAACCCCTGCCCGAAAGGGACGACCGTGAAGCCCATATCCTTTACATGCTTTACCATGAAGAGAATGTGAAGGACGCGAATGTCAAAGGCGTCCAGACTGGCCTTGCGTTCCGCGTTGGAGAATACGGTCTTGATGTCGTAATCTATAAATTGCTCGATGGTCTGGTAGAAACTATCAAACGGAATCAGAATGCCGGATTCCATATCCGCACATTTCTTTGCGGAAGTCTGGAAGGCATCTAACAGAGAGCGTTCATTTTGAGAGAGGTGCTTGCCCTCACTCATGCCATGCTCACGGATGGATTCGAACACCTTCTGCAACAGCTCGAACTGGTAGGATGCGAAAGGATATACATCCTTGAACTCTTCCGCATCCTTATATCCGGACCATGTAGGCTTTGCCTGAAAAAGAATCAAATTGGAAAGCTTGCTGCTGTTGGCTTCATACAATGCCTTCAACGGAGTAGCGGCAGTATCCTTTTTCTCCAGAATACGCTTCTTGATGACCTCGTCCGCATTGGCTCCGGAGAGCAGAAGACGGGTGTTGAAACGACCCTGAATCTTGGAGAAGTCCTGCTGCTTGTCCTTTGTGCTGTCGATCATCGCCTTCAGCTCTTGCTGGGAGGTGACAACAACCCATGCCTGACCACGGCAGTATTTGCCCAGATCCTCTACGCAAGTCTGGAGGTTCAGCATCAACTGCGTGTTGTCACCAATAAACTGACCGACTTCGTCCATCAGGAAGATGACTCGGGTCTTGTAGGTCTGGCAGTACTTGTTGACGATCTTTGCAAATTCCTCTGTGGTATTGGTATAATTCCGGGTCTGGTCTTCCACGAAGGCCTTCGCGCTTTCCTCGGTCATGCCGCGTACAGAAACAAGAGCCTTGATAATATAATCCCGGTTCAGGAGGGCCTTAGCTCTCGTCTGATGCCAGTTGCGCTTGGAAACACGTTCGAATTCCTCAACGAATTCCTCCAGTTTGCCTTCTTCGTCCAATGTTCGTTCAAGATCCGCGACCCAAGGACTGGAACCACAGTATCCAACGGATTCATTGAAGGCGCGAAGCATGATATCCATGATGGCTTGCGTTTTGGACTTGGAATCAGACTTCGCCTTGCTATCAATGTTGAAGAGCACAACCTTATTGTTTGCCTTGGCACTGGTGCGGATATCGGCAAGAACTAACTCATCCTTGATCTTATCTTTGAAGTAATCCGCAGCCCGTACACCAGCGACTTCCTCATTCTCAAGGATGTATCCCAGAATCTTCAGGAAGTGTGATTTACCGGAGCCAAAGAAACCAGTGATCCAAACGCCCATCTTTTCGGTCGGCATTGTAATGGATTCCCGATACCTGCGGAAAAATGTACGGAACGATTTCGTGATTTCATCGGTACAGACGTATTCTTCGAGCTCCTGCCATTTCTGCTCTTCGTCCTCGTTGCCAATCGTCACAACGCCTTGAATGGAGCGACCGATATCTTTCTTAAAAAGGTCCTTAATTATCATTTGCGATTCTCCTTTCCACAAGCGGGAATGCTCTGTAATAGTTATCGTCATCCAGACGTTCAAAGAGGCGAAGCGTCATGGCATTTTTGACTCCATACCTGCCGGGGTACATCATCACCACCGGATTGTTTCGGAATATGCTCTGCAGATTGTTCAGGATGGTATGGCTTCGGATAATAGGAAAGGCTTTTCCTACGCCAGTTATAAGTACTATCGACTTTCCATCATCCGGAACACCAAGTTTGAACTTCTCAAGGAAGCTATTCTCATCTTCCTCTACGGAGAGGAGAGGCTGGAACACTTCTCGGAGCAGCAGGTCCTTCTCATAATCGGACTCCATTCGCTGAATGTCTTCCAGATAACCTTCCTCGTCGATAATGTTCAGCATCATTTCATATAGGTCGAATTCAACGATGGCTGCGTTCCTTGATTTGAGCTTCTTGACTTCCTTGCGGATGAGTAGCTCGTCCTTGGGGTTATAGTCGAAGATGTAGAATTTCAGATCGTTTGCGGTCCCATACCGAGTTAAGGAAGAAACGCTGATCATCCGATCTTCCAGATCCACAAAACGCTCATTCAGTGTTCTTTCTACCATATCATTCACCTCCCGAGCATGGCTTGCAGATATTCCTTATCCCCAATTGAGGCAATATATTCCTCAACGTTCGGGTGGATCATCATGCGCTCGACTTTGATTGTTCGACGTTCTCAGATACCAAGCACCGAATCAACTAAGATATTGCGATAGCCTTTTGTCAGGCAATGAAGGGTGAAATCGCCCCATTTTGCTACGATAAGGTCGCTCTGCTTTTTTACAGCAAAGAAGTTATCGAAGTCGTCAATGGAGAGATAATGCTTATCCCCGAGCAATGCTTCCCGGTAAATCTCGGCCATAAAGTCAAAGAAAAGTGTATCTGTTTTTGCAATGGAATAGGCCAGAATGAACTTTGACGTTGCAACGTCACCGTCATAAAACTCTGACAGGAGATAAGGATCAAGGGCGGATAGCCTACCATAAATCACATTCGTAATCTCGCGCCTGCGATCTGGAAACTCAATCTCTATATAGTTGTTTGTGTAGCATTCCTCGTAGATTTCACTGTATTCTTTACCGTCAAGCATCAACTTTGCAATCTTCTTGGCGATAGGGTTACTTGAATGGTGTTTTTTTGATTGCGGAAGAATATGGCTTCCTGTTCATATATACCTCCGTGCAGGTAGAGTCCTTCAAGCGCATTTCTCAATATACCTGTTCCCGCTACACGAAGATTCCGTGCGGTACGCTCTGCAAGACCCAACACCGTATCAATGAAGATGTGGTACTATCCCTTGTCTCCGATATGCTCAAAGCCATTGCGGAGTATGCAAAGCTCGACCGTACAGAGTTTGTCCGTGTGGTGCGGGAAGCACATTCCGGCCGACAGACGAAAGAAATAAGAAAACAGCGGACGCGACTTGCCACAGCAAAACAGCGTTTGGCGGAGCTTGAGACTCTGCTCTGCAAGATTTATGAGGACAACGCTCTTGGCAAATTATCCGACAGCCGCTATCAGACGTTGGGTTCACAATACGACAGTGAGCAATCCAAACTGACTGCGGAGGTTTCTGCTTTAGAGAAGTCCATTCACGGCTACGAGAATCACGAAAAGGACGCAGACCGCTTCATTTCTCTGATTGACAAATACGAGAGTTTCGACAACCTGACCATTGCCATGCTCAACGAGTTTATCGAGAAAATCCTTGTCCATGAGCGTGACCGCAAGGGAAGCCGGGAAACTACGCAGGAGGTGGAGATTTACTTCAACTTTGTCGGGCGGTTCGTTCCTCCGGCGTTTGGAGAAGTGGAACTGACCCCGGAAGAAATTGAGGAACGCCGTAAGTTGGAGGAACGCAAGTACAGACTGCATCAGAATTACTTGAAGCGCAAAGCCAGCGGAAAACATCAAGCCTACGAGAACAAAATCAAGGATAAGCGTAAAGCCGACATCGACGCAAAGAAAGCCGCCATTCGTGCTGAGGACATTGCAAAGGGCGTGTTCATTCCCGTTTGCCAGCTTCCCGCACGAGAACCGAAGAAAGGAGAGCAGACCGCATGTACGAACTGAAAGACCGCATCCATGAAAACGGCATCGACTATATCCTCTGCGGAGACTACTACATCCCCGAATGGCAGATACCGCAGAACGACCGCCCTATCGGACACTATGGGCGAATGAGAAAAGCGTATCTCAAGGAATACCGCCCTGCGCTGTATGCGGGATATATAGCCCGTGGAACGCTGTTTGACCATTGCGCCGATATAAACGAACAGGCGCAGCAGCGTCTTGAGGTGATGATGGAGCAAATCGTCCATGAATGGGGAATCAAAGAGGAAATGAAGTCAACAGACCCGCTGGGCTGGGCAAGCCTGATGAATCAGGCACGGCACTGCGCCGATGAGGTCATTTTGAACGAGCTGATTTATGATTGACGGTCAAGGGCCGCAAAAAAACTGAAAACAGCCAACAGAAACGCTTCGGACGAGGAATGTACCGCCGGAGCGTTTTCTGTTTGAAAATCGCCGTTTTCTCCAAGTCAAGAGCCGGAGAAATCGCTGAAATTCGTATCAATGGGAAAGCACTTTGTGGAAACACAAAACAATCTCGATCAAATATATTTACACTCGAAGGATTGAAAAATTCACCACATCGTGATATAATATTTTTGATATATTTGTGTTATCGGAAGATAGGAGGACGCTGCAATGGGCGTGAGATATGACAGGCTTTTCCATATGATGATTGATAGAAGGATTACGAATGCTCAGCTTATGAAAATGTGCGGGTTTAGTGCCAACATCATCACAAGGCTCAAAAAGAACGACTACATCTCGATGGAGAGTTTGGAAAAGATTTGTCGCACACTGGGTTGCGGCGTTGACGATATTCTGGAATTTCCGGCAGAAGTCGAGAAACTGGTTTGAGTATTGTGCACTTTGGAAAGAGGTGAAATCGTGAAGCCGGAAAAAGAAATTGATGTGATCGAGCAGGATATAGCCAGTTATAGCGCCGTACTCCTTGATATACTGCTTGCCGACAGGACAACCGGCAAAAATATCATATGGGCTTCCGATGACTACGCATATATGGGTGCTGCTTATGAAGCAAGCAAGCAGATAACGCCCGATTTGATAACCGGCAATAATACGAGAGTGATTCAACCACGGACGGCTAAGGCGCAGGACAATCAGGCGAGCAGGACAAGAAGCAAAGCGGAGGTTTTTACACCGTCTTGGGTATGCAACGCTCAGAACAACTTGATTGATGAAGCATGGTTCGGCAGAAAAAATGTGTTCAACACGGCAGACGGAACCGCTTGGAAGCCGGTAAAGGAACCGATACCGTTCCCGGACGACAGGAGGCGTACATGGAAGAAATACGTGGATGCCAGACGTATGGAGATTACCTGCGGCGAAGCCCCCTATTTGGTGAGCAGATATGATGCGGCGACGGGACATCCTATTTCGATACGGGAACGCATTGGCTTGCTGGATAGGAAACTCCGTGTCGTGAGTGAGAATGCAAATGATGAAGCGGGATGGCTGAAATGGACCGAGCGAGCTTTTCAGAGCGTCTATGGCTATGAGTTTCAGGGAGACAATCTCCTGCTTGCGCGTGAAAATCTGCTCTATACCTATGTGGACTATGTGCGCTTTTATCTGCATCGTGAACCAGACTTGCGTGAGATGCGGCGAATTGCCACGATAGTATCATGGAACCTGTGGCAGATGGACGGGACAACCTTTACTGTTCCATACGGCAGAGTCAAAGACAATACCGCACAGATGACACTGTTCGATATGCTGGAATTGCCAGATGATAGCTGCTTCACCTCCCCGTGCCGAATCAAGGACTGGCGTTCTAAGGTGATTGTCGAATACAAATCGTTGTTAAAGGAGGCAAGACAATGAACAGAGTATTTGCTTCATCCTTCTGCTACAAGGTGATTTACGCCTTTGAAATCAACGCAGATACGCACAAGGGACTTCTGAAAATCGGCGATGCAACGCTGAATACGGACAGCCCCGTTGACAGTCTGTCTCCGAACAGCAGAGAACTGAATCAGGCTGCCCTTGCGAGAATCCGGCAATATACCAACACCGCCGGTCTGACGCCGCATCTTCTGCATACGGAGCTTGCGGTTCGCACAGTGAAAAATACCGACGGTTCTGTTTTCCTGAAACCGTTCCGCGACTATGAAGTTCACCGTGTGCTTGCTAATTCGGGCATTCCGAAGAAGCAACTCAAAGGTTCCACCGGCAGGGAATGGTTTGCAGTTGACTTGCAGACAGCCCTGAAAGCCATAGACGCAGTAAAAAAGGGAGCTTCCAGTTTTCGCAGGGGAACCGGCGAAAACTTTGCTCCAATCGTATTCCGTCCTGAGCAGGAGGAGGCAATCTCCAAAACCCTGAAGCAGTTCAAAACCGGGAACCGAATGCTTTGGAATGCGAAAATGCGCTTCGGGAAAACCCTGTCCGCCTTGCAGGTCGTGAAGGAAGCCGGATATGCCAGAACAATTATCCTTACGCACAGACCGGTCGTGGACAGCGGATGGTATGAGGATTTCGGGAAAATATTCCACGAATGCGACGATTACATCTATGGCTCTAGGAATATCGGCACGGATATTGACGAGCTGATTGCCAGCGGAAAGCACTTTGTTTACTTTGCATCTATTCAGGATTTGCGTGGCTCCGCTGCCGTTGGCGGCAAATTTGATAAAAATGCGGCAGTTTTCTCCCTCGACTGGGACTTGGTTATCGTGGATGAAGCGCACGAAGGCACGACCACTGCTCTGGGCGACGATGTTATCAGGAAAATCGTCAAAGAGACGGGAACGCATGATACGAAGTTTCTGGCGCTCTCCGGCACGCCCTTCAATATTCTCAAGGATTATGACAGCAACGCCATCTATACCTGGGACTATATCATGGAGCAGCGCAGCAAGGAAAAGTGGGATGAAGAGCATTTCGGCGACTCAAACCCCTATGATGAGCTGCCGAAGATGCAGATGTATACCTACGATCTGGGCAAGCTCATTTCCGAAGCACGTTACATGGAACTGGAGGATAAGGCGTTCAATTTCAGGGAATTTTTCCGTACCTGGACCGGAAGCTGGAACAGCGACCATGCGGCGATTCCGAACGGACAGAGCGTGGGCGATTTCTGCCATGAAGCGGATGTTTTGAGCTTCATGAATCTCATCACCAAAGAGGATGCCGAGAACTGCTATCCCTATTCCACCGAAGAATACCGCAGCCTCTTCCGGCACTCCCTCTGGATGGTTCCCGGCGTCCGTGAGGCACGGGCGCTCAGCAGGCTTCTGAAAAAGCATCCCGTTTTCGGAAGCGGCGCATTCGAGATTGTCAACGTCGCAGGAGACGGCGACGAAGAAGAAAAATCCGAGGACGCCCTGAAAAAGGTGAGGGCAGCAATCGGTGCAGCCGGAGAGGATGGGTACACGATTACCCTGTCCTGTGGGAAGCTGACAACGGGCGTAACCGTGCCGGAGTGGACGGCTGTGTTCATGCTGGCGGGCTCGTTCTCCACCTCTGCCTCCGGCTATCTGCAAACGATTTTCCGGGTACAATCCCCGTGCAGTAAGAACGGACAGATTAAGCAGAACTGCTATGTGTTCGATTTTGCGCCCGACCGAACGCTCAAGATGGTCGCCGAAGCGGCAGCACTTTCCACCAGAGCCGGGAAAGCGTCGGAATCCGATAAGGTCATCATGGGCGAATTCCTCAATTACTGTCCGATTATTTCCGTCAGCGGCACACAGATGAAGCCGTATGACACGGGCAGGCTCTTGCAGCAGTTGAAACGCGCCTATGCGGAGCGTGCCGTGCAGAACGGCTTTGACGACGTGAATTTGTATAACGATGAGCTGCTGAAGCTGGACAAGCTCGAACTTGAGAATTTCAAAAAGCTGAAGGGCATCGTCGGAGCTTCAAAGGCTGCGCCCAAAACCAACGAGATTGACATCAACAGGCAGGGCTTTACCAACGAAGAATATGAGGAGATAGAGCGCATCGAGAAAAAGAAGAAAAAAGAGCGCACACCGGAGGAAGAAACACGCCTGAAGGAGATGAAGGAGAAGAACAAGCAGAAAACCGACGCAATCTCCATTCTGCGGGGAATCTCCATCCGTATGCCGCTGCTGATTTACGGCGCAGACGTCAATATCACGGAGGACATCACCATTGAGCAGCTTCCCTCGCTCGTCGATAACGATTCGTGGGCAGAGTTCATGCCGACAGGCGTGACCAAAGCGCTGTTCAAAAAATTCATCAAGTATTATGACCCGGAAATTTTCATCAGCGCAGGACGGAAGATTCGGGCGGAGGCATACAGCGCCGATGCACTCCCCCCACTGGAGCGGGTTCAAAAAATCACGGCATTGTTTTCCTGTTTCAAAAACCCGGACAAGGAAACCGTGCTGACCCCGTGGCGTGTGGTCAACATGCACATGAGCGACTGCCTCGGAGGGTATGACTTCTACGATGAAGCCCACAACGAACGGATAGAGCAGCCTCGCTTTGTGGATTGCGGAGAAGTCACGGCGAGAACGCTTGGGAATGCGGGCGCAGCGATTCTGGAAATCAACTCCAAAACCGGCTTGTATCCGCTCTATGTGACTTACAGTATCTTCCGCGCCAAATGCGCCGCCTGTTCGGTGGAGCAGCCGGTTGCGGCGCTTCAGCAGAAGCTATGGGATGAAACCGTCCGAGAGAATATCTTCGTCATCTGCAAAACACCCATGGCAAAGTCCATTACCAGACGGACGCTTGTCGGCTTCCGTGAAGCGGCGGCGAATCTTTATTCGCCCGAAAAGCTGATTGACAAGCTGAAGAACAAATCAGAGGCGGAAAAATTCACCAGAAAAGTACTCAAAAAATCCTTTTGGAATCAGAATGGCGGTGGGAATATGAAATTTAACGCAGTGGTGGGCAACCCGCCCTATCAGTTGACGGATGGAGGAAGCAAAGCAAGTGCAACTCCCGTGTATAACTATTTCGTAGAGCAAGGGAAGAATCTTCAACCCGAATATCTTTCGATGATTATTCCCGCACGGTGGTATTCTGGAGGACGTGGTCTTGACGCTTTCCGTGAATCCATGATTCACGATAACAGAATAGAAAAGCTGTTTGACTTCACAGACTCAAACGACCTGTTTGCAGGTGTCGATATTGCCGGAGGTATTTGCTACTTCCTTTGGAGCCAAGAATACAGCGGCGAGTGTGCTGTGACAAATTATCACAATGGAGAAAGAGTTCTCTCTAATCGAAGCCTCAACAGTGGCAATATGTTTGTTCGGCACAGCCAAGCATTGTCTATCATTAACAAGGTGTGCGGCAAAGAACAAGTCTTTTTTGACTCGTGTGTGAGTTCTCAGAAACCATTTGGTCTTAGAACGTATGTTGTTCCGACTGAAAGCGGAGATATTCAGCTTCGGTACAACAAAGGAATAGGACCATTTAGTAGAGAAAAGGTTACTACGGGCATCGAGTGGATTGATAAATGGAAAGTTATCATGTCCTATCTCACATACGATCATGCTGGACGAGCAGATAAAGACGGTAGGCGACGTATTTTTTCTACAACTGAAATTATACCGCCGAGGACAGTGTGTACAGAAACCTATATTGTCATTTCTGCTTTTGACACAGAAAATGAAGCTAAGAACTTGGTGACTTACTTAAAATCCAAGTTTGTGCGTTTCCTTGTGGCACAGAGGACTTCGACACAACATATATCGAAAGCGAGTTTTTCTCTTGTCCCCATGCAGGATTTCTCCAAGCCGTGGACGGATGCGGAGCTGTATGAAAAGTATGGGCTGAGCGACGAGGAAATTGCATTCATTGAAGCGACGATCAAGCCGATGGAGTGAGAATATGGAAAACCTTGATAAGCTGATAAACGAACTGAGGAAGCTCCCGACCGAAACGCAGTGGGTAGAATTCAAGCATAATAACTATGAGCCGGCGATGATCGGGCAGGACATCAGTGCCCTGGCAAACAGTGCTGCGATTCATGAGAAGAGCTGTGCGTATATGCTTTGGGGCATAGACGACGACACCCATGAGATTGTCGGCACAGACTATGACCTTCAAACACTGAAAAAGGGTAATCAGGAGCTTGAAAACTGGCTGCGCTCCCTGCTGTCCCGAAATGCAGATTTTGAGTTTTATTCCGTCCCGATGAATGATGTTACCGTCGGAGTGCTCATAATATATAGAGCAGCCAATCAACCGGTCACGTTTGAAAAGGTTGACTATATCAGAGTTGGGAGCTACACAAAAAAGTTGAATGAATACCCCGCATTGCAGGCACAGCTTTGGGACAGAATCCGCAACTCCAAGTTTGAGGAACGCTATGCAAAGCAGGACTTGGAGTTGAAGGAGGCTCTGCGCCTTATCGATTATTCTGCGTATTTTGATATAAAGGGAACGCCGCAGCCCACCGACATGCAGGGTATAAGCCACTATATGCTGGAAGAAGAAATCATCGTCCGGCAGGACAATGGTCTGTACGCAATCACCAATATGGGAGCGATTCTTCTGGCAAAACGGCTTGCGGACTTTCCTCGAATCTCCCGTAAGGCGGTTCGAGTTGTCCAATACAGCGGCAATAACCGGCTGAATATGCTCAAGGAGGATGTAGGCGGAAAGGGCTATGTTATCGGCTTTGAAGGACTCATCAAGTTTATTGAGGCACTGATTCCGACACAGGAGCTGATAACCGGCGCTCTCCGTGAAAAAAAGACAGCCTACCCCGTATTGGCAATCAGAGAAGCGGTAGCCAATGCGCTGATTCATCAGGATTTTTCAATTACAGGGACGGGTCCATCCATCGAGATTTTTGAGAATCGCATCGAAATCACAAATTCGGGAACGCCGCTGGTTGATGTAAGGCGAATCATCGACAATCCTCCGAAATCCCGTAATGAGAAGCTGGCTGCGCTGATGCGGCGGCTTCGTATGTGTGAAGAGCTTGGCACCGGCTGGGATAAAATCGTCATTACCTGTGAGCTGGCACTGCTCCCTGCACCGAAAATCGAACTGTTTGAGGAAAGCACAAGAGTTACTCTCTACACGGAAATGCCGTTTTCCAACATTTCGCGTGAGGATAAGCTTTGGGCGTGTTACCTTCACGCCTGCATCAAGCAGGTTCAAAACGAGCAGTTGACAAATGCCTCGCTTAGAATGCGGTTTGGTCTGAAAGAATCATCATCCGGCAGCATATCTCGTTTGATTAAAGACGCCGTGGATGAAAAGCTCATCAAGCCGCTTGACCCGACAACTGCCCCAAGGTATATGAGGTACATCCCGATTTGGGCGTAATCTAACTTGTCGGTAACTTGCCGAGCGGCAGCCGGTGTGAACTCGTATGATTGAGAAACGCCCTATTTTAGCGATTTTTCCCCGATGGGAAGCGCAATGCGGAGCAAATCTAACTTGCCGGTAACTTGCTGGCAGGTGAAAATGCAAGAAAGGGAGCCGCCTCATGCCAAAATGGACGGGAGCTTAAATCCCCTTAGGAACTAAAGGGCGCACTTCTATACTCTCCTGTCGGGAGTATCGTGCGTCCTGCAGAGCTTTATTCCCGGTCGGCAGAGAAAAACTGTCCGACCGAGAATGTTTCGTCACTTCGTTCCGTCAAGGGAGCTACACTCCCTTGCGACGCTTGTGCGTCTATCCCTTGTGTACTTGCCGTCCGCAAACGGTTTGAAAACCGTTCGCCGCCAGCAAGTTTGAAGAAAGGAACAAATATGAAACGAGATATGGAGCTTGTGCGGCTTATCCTTTTGAAAATCGAAGAAGAGTACCGCTCGACTGCAATATACGACCTAAAGATTGATGGCTATGATATGGAAACCACAGCATATCATTGCAAAATACTGCATGAAGCTGGGCTGATTTCCGACTATGGCTCACAATATGCAGATGGGCAAATCTGGAACTTTGGAGTAGGCTCCTTGACATGGGAGGGCAACGATTTCCTTGATAAAATTCGTGATAACTCTCGATGGAAGAGAGTTAAAGACGTCATAACGCAAAAAGGACTCCCTCTTGTCATTGAAACAATTAAAACGGTTTCCACAGCGATTGTGCAGAAGGAGTTGCTAACGTTATTCTAAAGAATAGCAATGTGTTCCAGTAGAACTTAATATCGAAAATCAGACCGTTGACCAGCGCCATATGCGCGCAAAGTCAGCGGTCTTTTTTATCCCCAAAATCAAAAAGGAGGTCAATCACAATGGCAAAACCGAAAACCCTTGACCAGCTTCGAGCCGAAAAGGAACGAGCCGAGATACAGCTTGCACAGGAACAGCACAAGCTCCAACGCCTTGAGAACCGCAAGAAGTATTACGAGAAAGGCGACCGCACCAAGCGCACCCACCGTCTTTGCAATCTGGGCGGCACGATTGAGAGCCTTGCTCCGGAAGTCAAAGATCTCACACGCACCGAAATGACAGAGTTGATGGAACACATCTTTTTTCTCTCGGATGGTTCACCGCGAATCATCTTAAAGGACGGATTTAATGATATATATTCATGTTTACTTGATGACGACAGTCGCATACAAATAGTCTGGGGAGGACGTGGAAGCGGAAAGTCCAACGATGTCACGCGTAGGATTGTGGCCTCGAATTATTCCGGGCACAATTGGTTAGTATGCCGCTACTATAAGATAGACCTTAGAAATTCAGTTTACAATCAGTAACAATGCTAAAAACGACGTATGTAGATAATAAATTTTTAACATCAGATGACATATTGCAACGCGAATGCGCGACAGGCGATAGGCTATGGGTGGATACCCTTGGATGAAACGTTGCAAGAACTCAAGGACACTAATCGCGAGAGCCATAAAGAATTTTACAAACGGCTTAATGAGCATGATTGTAGGATTGCGAAGCTTGAAGAAAAGACCCCTTATAAGGCGCAGGAGTAAAAATAGGCTGCCGCATATGCAATAAAGCACAGCGGCAGCCGCTTTTCAATTTCATCTCAAATGACATTCGAGCACGAACAATAAGCCAAAACAATATATTAACGCGTCGTGTTCGTTTGAGATTGCTATGGTGGAGACTGGGGGACTCGAACCAATCTAAATGCAAGAAGCCAGTGGCATCTTGCGGCCACCAGTTCAAAAACTGGTGGCAACCATACGCTTTGCCGGGGGCAAAGCGGCCATCGAGTCCTGTAGTCTTACCCGTACATGAAAAATCCGGACTTTTTCATATCGTTGGGGTCTGCTTTCTGGGTTTTGGCATTTTCAAGCAAAAATGTATTTAATTCTATCATTATTTTGTTGACAGGACGAATATGTTATGCAATAATAATATAAGGTTCACAAAGTCGGCCTTTGGGCCGCCGAAAATAAGTTCGGGCGTTTGCCCGATGAAAAGGGAAGCCGGTGTGATTCCGGGACGATCCCGTCACTGTGATAGCTAGGATGCAGCATGATGCCACTGATTTTTTGGGAAGGCGCTGCGGACGTGACTTAAGTCAGGAGACCTGCTTATTTTTGAGAATGCACTTGCGTCGGACAGGGATCATTCTGCAAAATGTAGCTGTTGCCATTTTTGGCGGTGTCTCCTTTGCGTATGTTTTTTTAGTCGGACGGAAGTTCGGCTTTTTTTGCGCCGTATTTTGGGAACAAATTATGAAAGGATGATAAGGTATGAAACATCGGAAAATATGGATGGCGTTGCTCCTGTGCGCTGCATTGCTGCTCTCCGGCTGCGCCGGGAAGCAGGGGGATGCCAAAGAGGAGACATCCCAAAAGGTACTGAACTTCGGCTGTCAGATGTATGATGACGGGTCCGTCAACACGGCTATGGCCATCAGTTCCTCCTGGAACTGTATGCGCTATGGCATCAGTGAAGCACTGTTTCGATTTGACGACAATATGAATGTGGAGCCATGGCTGGCGGAGAGCTATACGGTCAATGACGAACACACCCAGTGGGTCATTACCCTGAAAAAGGACATCAAATTTTCCGATGGCTGCCCCCTTACTCCCTCCAGCGTAAAGGCCTATTTTGATTACCTGAAAGAGGTGGGTCCCGGCGGTTCTGCCAAGCCTCAGAAATACCTGGAATATGAGGCGGAGGTGACTGCCGATGATGCCGCCAATACCGTTACCATCGTGACCTCCAAACCCTATGCCAATTTGCCCGGCCAGCTGGCCTATCCGGTGATGGCGATCCTGGATGTGGAGCATACAAAGGATTTTGACAACGGTGCCATCGGTACCGGTCCCTATATGATCGACAAATTCAACGGCGTGGGTGTGGGTTACGATATGAAAGCCAACCCCAACTATCGGGAAAAAGTACCCTATGACAAGGTCCATATTCTCTTTATGGGCGATGCCTCTGCCAAGACCATGGCACTGCAGAGCGGCCAGGTGGACCTGGTGGAGAACATCACCAATGTTTCGGACATCCAGAACTTCCAGCAGGACGCCAATTACACGGTGGACATTGCCTCCGGTGTACGCTGCGGTTTCAGCTGGATGAACCTGAACGGTGTTCTGGGCAACAAGACCCTCCGGCAGGCCATTCTCATGGGCATTGACAATGATACCATCTGCTCCTCCAAGACCATTGGCGGGCTGTACACTGCCGGCTTCTCTGTCCTGCCCTCCACACTGAGCTATGGCTATGACAAGCTGGTAAACCCCTATAAGTATGACCCTGAGGGGGCAAAGAAACTGCTGGACGATGCGGGCATCGTGGACTCCGATGGCGACGGTTTCCGGGAACTGGACGGAAAGAAAATCGTCCTACGCTATGTTTCCTATGAAAACCGGATGCTCAATGATTTTTCCAATGCGCATATGCAGTATCTGGCGGAAATCGGCATTGCCTGCACCGCGGATTTCGGCAGCTCGGACGATCAGTGGAGCAAGCTGGCGGCGGGCGAGTACGATCTCAATAATAACAACTGGACCACAGTGGGCACCGGCGATCCCTTTGAGTATATGGCAAACTGGACCACAGACGGTACCTACTGCGGCTACAGCAACCCCGAATACGATGCCCTCTATGAGCAGCTCAAGGGTGAGATGGACACTGAAAAGCGGGCAGACCTGATCCGGCAGATGCAGCAGATCGTCATCGACGACGCCCTGGTCATTGTGGACGGCTACTACAATTCCTCCATGATCTACTCCAAGAACGTGGGCTTCGCCCATATCCATACGGCGGACTACTACTGGCTGACCACAGAAATCGTACCTGCCTAAAGAAAAACGTTTCTCGCACAGCCGGGGCCAAAGCCTCGGCTGTGTATAAAGAGAGGAGAATCGGCCTTGAAGAAGAAAAAACTGGCCCTTCGGCTGGCGCAGATTCTGGTGGTGCTGGTGGGTATCAGCTTTGTGACTTTTTTGCTGACCTATCTGTCTCCAGGAGACCCTGTGCGCAATATGTATACTGCCGCAGGGATCATGCCCACGGAGGAACTGGTGGCGGAAACCAGGGAAGAACTGGGCCTCAACGATCCGCTGCCGACCCAGTATCTCCGCTGGCTGCGGAACTGTCTGCGGGGAGACTTCGGAAAATCCTATACGCTGAACAAGCCGGTGACGGAACTGCTTCTGGGGCGGCTTTGGCCTACGGTGAAGCTGACCCTGCTTTCCATGGGCCTGATGCTGCTTCTGGCAGTGCCTCTTGGTATGCTGTCCGCAGTTTATAAGGATCGGTGGATCGATTATCTGGTACGGGGGCTGACCTTTGTAGGCTGTGCCATGCCGAATTTCTGGGTGGGCCTGCTGCTGATGCTGGCGTTCTGCGTTCATATAAAGGCCTTTCCCGTCATCAGTTCTGCCGGGGATCTGCGCAGTATTTTTCTGCCTGCGCTGACACTGGCCCTTGCCATGTCCTCTAAATATACCAGGCAGGTCCGCACGGCGGTTCTGGAAGAGATGAACCAGGACTATGTGGTGGGGGCCAGGGCCAGGGGCGTTCGGGAATCCGTGATTTTGTGGAGAAACGTGTTCCCCAATGCGCTGCTGCCGCTTATCACCATGTTTGGACTGTCCGTTGGCAGTCTGCTTGGTGGTACCAGTGTGGTAGAAGTGATTTTTTCCTATCCCGGATTGGGAAATCTGGCGGTTTCGGCCATCACTTCCAGCGACTATAATCTGATTCAGGGGTACGTTTTCTGGCTGGCACTGATTTACATGGTCATCAATCTTCTGGTAGATGTCTCCTATGGTGCCGTAGACCCCAGAATGCGGGCAAAGGAGCAGATACGATGAAAAAGAAAAATTTCTTCCTTGCCCATAAGCAGTTTACATTTTTCCTGATTCTGGCTCTGCTGATCATCCTGGGGGCGATATTTGCCCCGGTGGTGACCGGCGGTGCGGATCCCCTGAAAGGTTCTCTGACGGAGGCCCTGGAGGCACCCAGCCGGGCGCATATTTTTGGCACCGATAAAATGGGCCGGGATATTTTCACCCGGGTCATTTACGGAGCAAGGGCTTCTCTCAGTGCGACCTTTGGTGTGGTCGCTCTGATTTTCCTAGTTGGCACTGCGGCAGGCGTGACGGCCGGATATTTTGGGGGCTGGGTCGATGGGGTGATCATGCGCATTGCGGATATGATGCTGGCCTTTCCCGGCCTGGTGCTGGCTCTGGCTGTTGCCGGAATTATGGGGGCCGGCAGCCGGAATGCGATCATCGCCATTGTCCTGGTCAACTGGACCAAGTACGCAAGACTTTCCAGAAGCCTGGTTTTGAAGATCCGGGACCGGGATTATGTGTCAGCGGCCATTGTGACAGGCTCCAAAACAAAGCATATGCTTTTTTCTTATATGCTTCCCAACGCCCTGCCCACGCTGATCATTACGGCCACTACAGATATTGGCGGCATGATGCTGGAACTGGCGGCACTGTCGTTTCTGGGCTTCGGTACCAGGCCCCCCGCGCCGGAATGGGGCTATATGCTCAACGAAGGCCGTGCCTGTATGCAGTCCGCACCCTGGATGATGATCTTCCCGGGATTGGCCATTTTCCTGGTCGTTACGGTTTTTAACATGCTGGGAGATTCCGTGCGGGATATTCTTGACCCCAAGGAGGCGTAGAAAAATGCTGGAACTGGACCATGTTACCATCGCCTATGGGGAAACTCAGGCTGTGGAGGATTTTTCTTTGCATATGGAGCCTGGTGAGATCGTCAGTCTGGTGGGCGAGAGCGGCAGCGGGAAAACCAGCGTGATCCGTGGGATCCTGGGGCTGTTGCCGGGAGGCGGTGCTGTTACCCAGGGGAATATTGTATTTGACGGAAAGGATCTTCTGGATGTTACCCCGGAGCAGTGGCGCACCGTCCGAGGGCGGGAGATTTCCATGATTTTTCAGGACAGCGGGGCCATGATGAATCCTACCCGCAAAATCGGTACCGTTTTTGCGGAGTATCTGCGAACCCATGAGAAACTGACAAAAAAAGAAGCCTGGAAAAAAGGAACCCAAATGCTTGCCAGAATGCGACTGCCAAGCCCTGAAAATATCATGCGCTCCTATCCCTTTCAGCTCTCCGGCGGCATGCAGCAGCGGGTGGGCATTGCCATGGCCATGAGCTATGAGCCGAAGCTGCTGCTGGCGGATGAACCCACCTCTGCGCTGGATGTGACGACCCAGGCCCAGATCGTCGGGGAGATGGCCAGACTGCGCAGGGATTATGGAACGGCAATCCTGCTGGTCACCCATAATCTGGGCGTTGCCGCCTATTTGTCAGACCGTATTCTGGTGATGCGCCAGGGGCGCATCGAGGAGGCGGGGAACCGGGACACCATTCTCCAATCTTCTACCAATGCCTATACAAGAAGTCTGCTGGAATCCGTTCCGACGTTGGGAGGTGTGCGTTATGTCTGAGCCGGAAGTGATCATGGAGGCCCTGCATGTTTGCAAAAGCTATCCCGCTTCTGACGGCCGATGGCTGCGGGCAAATGAGGATGTCTCATTGCAGCTGGTAAAGGGAAAAACGCTGGGTCTTGTAGGGGAATCCGGCTGCGGCAAAAGCACATTTATGCGATTCCTGGTAGCGTTGGACCGGCCGGACAGCGGGCAGATCCTGTATCGGGGCCAGGATATTACGGCCCTTCGGGGAGAAAAGCTACGGCAGACACGGCGGCACATTCAGATGGTTTTTCAGGATCCCGGCGCATCGTTCAATCCCAAAATGAGGGTGCGGGATATTGTCTGTGAGCCTTTGCTGAATTTTGGCCTGATCGCCCCAAAGGAAAGGGCAGCGGTATGCCGCAGCCTCCTGGAAATGGTGGAGCTGCCCGGAGATTTTGAAGACCGTTACCCTCACAGCATGAGCGGCGGTCAGCGGCAGCGGGTAGCAATTGCCCGGGCGTTGGCCCTCCAGCCTGAGATCCTGATTTTGGATGAGGCAACGGCAGCATTGGATGTATCCGTACAGAAAAATATAATCGAACTGATCGTTAAACTTCAGAGAGAGCAGGGCCTTACCATAGGCTTTATCTGCCATGACATTGCTTTGGTGCAGAGCGTGGCCCATCAGGTGGCGGTCATGTATCTGGGCAGGGTGGTGGAGATTTTACCTGGGGAGAATTTGCGCACTCAGGCCCGGCATCCCTATACCCGTACACTCATTGATGCAGTCCTAGACCTGGATACGGACCCGAGGAAGCCTATTACGGTTATTGACTCGGAGCCACCCAGCTCCCTGGATATTCCGGCGGGCTGCCCATTTCGGGATCGTTGCAGCCAATGCTTTGAAAAGTGCGCCCAGAAAAAACCGGAAATGCGCTGGCTGTCCAAAGAACACGGCGTGGCCTGTCATCTGTTTCCTGAGGAAAGGTAGGATGGCGTGAAAAGAAACGAAAGCCTGATTTCCGGCCCCATCGGTTCTGCCCTGCTGGCCTTTGTGGTGCCGCTGATGCTCAGCAGCCTGGTGCAGCAGCTGTATGTGACGGCGGATGCGGTGATCGTTGGGCGCATTGCCGGGAAGACCGCACTGGCGGCCATTGATTCCGTGCATACGCTCTTTCGGTTTCCCATCAATTTTATGAACGGCCTTGCTGCCGGGGCGACCATCCTGATTTCCCGGCACTTTGGTGCGGAGAACCGGGACGGATTGCGCTCCTGCATGCTCTCAGCCGGAGCCTTGGCGGTGGTACTTGGGATCCTGTGCGCAGTAGGAGGTGTTCTGCTGACACCTGTGCTTTTGCAATTCATGCAGGTCCCGGAGGATATTTATGCTCAGACCCTGGAATATACAAGAATTTATTTCGGGGGCATTTGGGCTATGATTTTATACAACATGGCCTCCGGTGTCCTGCGTGCCTTTGGAAATTCCAAAAGTCCCCTGTATATTCTGCTGGTCAGTTCGATTATCAACATTGTGGGAGATATTCTTCTGGTGGGCGGGCTGGGGATGGGAACCGCAGGTGCGGCGATCGCAACGGTTTTTGCCCAGATGGTCAGTGCGGCAATGGCACTGTGGATGGCAGGGAAAAAACTGCCGCAAAGGATCGGCGCACGGCGGCTCCGGCGGTGGCTGGAACACCTGTGGGCCATGGTACGGACCGGCCTTCCGCTGGCACTGCAATCGGTGCTGTTCCCGGTGGCCAATTCCATTGTGCAGGCAGCGGTGAACACGATGGGAACAGACACCATTGCGGCCTGGGGCATCTGCGACAAGCTGGATATGCTGATCTGGCTCCTAGCGGATGCCATGGGGCCGGCACTGACGACCTATACCGCCCAGAATATGGGGGCGGGACGTTGGGACAGGGTCTGTAAAGGCAATCGGATCGGTGCGGCCATGTCCGTGGCCGCAGTGGGGACGGTAAGCCTTGGCCTGTATTTCCTGACGGCCCCGCTGGGCGGCCTGTTTGTTCCCGTGCAGGATGCGGCGGCAGTCGTACCCCAGGCGGTTGTTTTTATGCGGCGAATGGCCCCATTTTTCCTGTTTTATGCTTTGGCGGAAAGCTTTTCCGGCGCATGCTGCGGAACGGGTGATACGGTCAGGCCCATGATCCTGACCCTTTTGTCCATCTGCCTTCTGCGGGTGCTGGGGATCCTGCTGGTGCTGCCCAGACAGCATACCATGGAATGTATCATCGATATCTATATCTCCTCCTGGATCGCTGCGGGCATCGGTTTTCTGATTCTGTGGCAGTGGGAGAAAAATAGAGTCCCAAAGACGTAGCCAAGCCCGCCCACCGGGCTTGGCTTCCCCGACCGGGAAGCTGCAGGGCGTAGCCCTGACCGATGCGGCAGCGGGGGCGTGAAATATTGCAGAACCAGTATGCGAATCCGTACAAACGCCCCATATGATCACCGCCCGTCCTTAAAATCCCTTGGTTGAAAACGTGCCCCTACCAGCGAAACCGTAGGGAACGGCCTATGTGCCGTTCCGCACGTGAAAGGACGGAACTATTTCCGATAATACAAAAAACGCCCCCGTCATGTCATTCAGGCCTTTAGCGCCAGCGGAGTGGAGAAATCCACGCACGTGGCAGAAAAGTACCAACACAAGGTAAAATCTGCCACTCGGGAAGATTCCTCGACTCACTGCGTTCGCTCGGAATGACGAGTACGATGGGTTTTTACCTTTGCTTCCGCTGTTTGTAATTCTGGCCGCAAAAAAGCACCCTTTCGAGTGCTTCAGAGTGTCGAAAAAGTCCAGTTAATGCTGGGCTTTTTCTATTATCCATGATATAATGGTCATGGGTGAAGAGAAATGCTAAAAAGTGGAAAAATGGAGCGAGGCGTGTTTGAAATTGTGGACACCGAAAGTCTGGTGCCTGCAAATCATTTACTGCGAAAAATAGATGCTGCTGTCGATTTCGGCAAGATCTACGATATGGTAGAGCCGTTGTACTGTGCTGACAATGGTCGCCCTAGCGTAGATCCAGTTGTGCTGTTCAAAATGGTTCTCATTCAGCATCTGTATGGACTGACTTCTTTGCGCCGTACTGCGGAAGAAGTTTCTCTGAATGTGGCATACCGCTAGTTCCTGGGCTACCGCCTACAGGAAGAAACTCCGCATTTCTCAACCATTAGTTATAACTTCCGTCACCGTTTTACAACCGAAACCGTAGACCGGATCTTCAGCTGGATCCTCATGGAAATGGTAGAGGCCGGGTACGTAGCTCCCGGCGTAGTGTTTGTGGACGGAACCCATATCAAGGCAAACGCAAATCTCAAGAAGACGATAAAGGAAGAAGTGCCCATTGAGGCAAAGCGGTACGCAAAGGAACTCATGGACGAGGTCAACGCAGACCGGGAAGCCCATGGGAAGAAGCCATTCTCGGATGATGAGAATGATGAAGATAACGAGAATAACGATGAGCCACCTGCTTCTCCAAAAAAGAAACGCAACAATACCTCTAGGAAGAAACTGAAAAAGCGCAAAAAGGAAGCAAAGAAGACAAAAACAGTAGTAAAAAGCACTGCCGACCCAGACTGCGGGCTGTTTGTCAAGGGCGACCACAAGAAGCAGTTGGCCTATGAAGCACATACCGCCTGCGATGTTCACGGTGTCGTTCTGGCAGTAGAGGTTACCCCTGGCAATATCCATGATAGCGTTGCATTTGATGATGTATATGACCAGGTAGTAGAGCAGTTCCCGGATGTCCATGCCTTTGTAGCGGACAGCGCATATAAGACGCCCCATATCTGCAAGAAAGTCTTTGGCGATGACAGATTATTATCCACAGCCTACAAACGACCCATGACCATGAAGGGTGGTCATGAATGGTGGAAATATGTGTATGACGAATTCTATGATTGCATCATCTGCCCAGAGTACCAAGCTTTGCACTACAGCACCACAAACCGGGATGGATACCGGGAGTATAAAAGCGATCCGAAAATTTGCGTAAACTGTCCAACTCGCCATCTATGCACAAAGAGCAAGGACTGCGTGAAAACAGTTACCAGACACATCTGGAAAGACTACGAGGAATTGGCCGACGATGCCCGTTACACTCCGATCTACCAGCGGATGTACAAAGCTAGGAAAGAGACAATTGAACGTGTCTTTGCGGATGCAAAAGAGCAGCATGGTCTGCGATATACTCGATACACAGGCTTGGCTCAGGTAACGAACTGGGTGAAGCTTAAATTTGCTGCCATGAATCTGAAAAAGTATGCAAAATGGGTATGGAGGGATAGATACCCTGACCGTTTTTCCTGTATTATATCGCTCGTTTTTCCATTTTTCAGAACAAACCCCAGTTTTGCTTGACGCAGAACTGGGGTTTGTCGACACTCTGAGCCCTCCCCATGCCAGGGAGGGCCAATTTCTATTTTTATAATCCTTGTGCTTGCAGCCAGTTTTGGATTTCATCGCCAGACGCACCGCTGGCAAAGCGCGCACCCTCGGCCCATGTCACAGTGTCCGGGCAAAGGTCATGCAGATTGTCTGCACTGGAACCTACACCGCTGGAATGGGAGGTGCAGAAGGGAATGATCGTCTTTCCAGCAAAATCATAGCTTTCCAGAAATGTGCTGATAATCCGTGGAGCCTGCCCATGCCAGATTGGGTAGCCCAGCAGTACCGTATCATACTGGCTTATATCTTCCACGCCGCCGTTGATCGCAGGGCGTGCGCTGGGATCATCCTGCTCCTGATCCGCCCGCCCGCCTGTATAATAGGCCAAATCCGCCTCGGTATAGGGTTCTTCTGGCACAATTTCATAAATGTCTGCACCTAAAATTTCTGCCGCCTGCTGTGCCACCTGCTCTGTGGTGCCGGTGGCGGAGAAATAGGCCACTAAAATTGTATTTTCCACTGGCTCCTCCTGATCTACCTCACTGTCGCTGGTGGATGATTCCGTTTCAGCATCCGATACATCACTGCTCGTCTGATTTGGGGATGTGGAGGATTCTTCCTGCCGTGTTGCGGAAGTCACCGGGAGAGATGATTCCGTACTTGCCGGTGAGGTGCTGCATCCCGCAAGAGCAAATAGAAAACCCACTATAAGGAGAAGGCTCGATATTTTTTTCATCATGTTACGACCTCTCTTTCAATGCTTTCAATAAATAGGCCATGTTCTGCCCCAGCACACGCATGGTTTCCAGCCCTTCCACGTCCTTCTCCACATCGCCCGGCATCTGACCGTAGGCCAAAGGCCAGTAGCATGACCCCACTACGAACATCTCCTGAGACAGAAAGAAATGATTCATAGCATCCAATGCGTTGACTGCGCCGCCGCGCCGAGCCGCAGTGACGGCTGCTCCGACCTTGTACCGGAATAGACCGGCATCCCGGTTCATGTCGGTAACTACACCGCATCTCTCCAACAGTGCCTGCATATTTGCGGATAAATTGGCGGTGTAGACTGGAGAGCCGAGGATGATGCCGTCTGCCTCCTTCATTTTGTCAAAAATCTTATGGAAATGATCCTTGCAGTGGATGCTGTCATCAAAGCCTACAATGTTTTCAGCGGTAACAGGAATGGTTGTTCCGTCCGGGCCTTTGATAAGTAGCTTCATCTCAGCTATAAACTTACTGAATTGTCTGTTATCCTTTATTGCCTTGTCAAGACGGCGCAATTCCTTTTTTAAGGCGCTTTGCCGTATTCTAAGCTGTTCTAATTCGGAATCTATTCTTTCATCGTAGTGTTCTACAGCAAGGGAACCTTCCTCAACTTCAATAGTCTCTTGGTATTGCGCAACGCTGAACATTTGCTTGTATTTTCCAAGCTCGCGTGACAGCTTTGCTTCCTGCTGGATTAATGGCGCACAATCACGTCCGGACAGGCCTCGAATGAGTTCTTCAATATTGAAATGAATACTACCAATGGCTACGCCTCTGTTAAGCAGTGTCCAGCCTTTTTCCTGATCTACATAGAATGCTCCAAGGAGATTTCCTAAAATATCGGCATTATCAGTTCCAAAAAGAACACTATGAAGCTCGTTCTGCTGTTCGGGCAAAACGTATGTAGTACGATCATCATTTGCAGATAATACTATATGGCTATTCGCTGTTCTTGAAAGTGTAACATCCCCGATTTTCTCAGTATAAACCACAGTTTCAACTTCACACCGCTCAAATTTGATTTTTCTTGTATTAGGAATGTTATAACCGAGAGAATACAGCAAAAACCTGAGCAGCGTAGTTTTACCCTTGCTGTTCTGCTTGCTGTGAATCAAATTCACATTGGCAGAGAATTCAATGAATCGACTGAATAATCCCTCTTTGATGCGGATAGACCTAATGATCATAGGGATACCCCCTTTTTGATCTTGTCAATGTCGTATCTTCTGCGTATCACGTTGTACACCACTACTTTTGATAGTGCTTCCGCTGTAGCAGAATCAATGCCATCACCTTCAAACTCTGACGAATATTTGCTCCAGCACTCCTCCACAAAATCGACTGTTTTTTCGCTTGGCCTTCCAGAATTCTTATATGCATTGAAATCGAAAAGGATCTTTGTGAAAAACTCTACCCGTTCACAGCATGAATCAATCGTTTCTCTGAAACGGCGAACAATTTCATCATATTGGACAGAATCAAACCGATCAACAAAATCACGGTCAGTTCTTTCAATATCCGTTGCAATAACTATGATGGGCCAAATCAAGCTTTTCTTTGAAAGTGTGATTTTTGCGTTCTTTTTTGTTCCGTTTTTAAACACCTCGCTACACCACACCCGATGTAATTGCTTACCAATTCCCGGAATATCAAGTTTCAGTTCGCCAATAAAGTCATCGATTGCCTTTGAAACGGCTTTGTAACGTTCTACTTCATCATCGGTTTCAAGCGGGACAACCTGAATAACAAACTGGTCCGTATCCAAAGGTTGATCAATTTGCGACAGATAGCCGGAAATAATCTTTTGTGATGATTCTGGCAACGTGCTGAAGCCACGGCGTGTCGGTCCCCAGAATATGCTACGTGATGCTTCTTCGTTCAATGGGTTCGGAGAATTAGTAATCAAAATCAGCTTCTCCGTTTTAACCTTTTTGGTGCCTTCGGATAATGACTCCAGAGCCTTCTTGAGATTACTACGCACGTTTGTAAAATCTGTGCTGCTATTCACTATCGCCTTTGCCTGTGCCAAGATATGGTTTCCACTATAAAGCTCGATATCAATATCCTCATTCTCGCTCTCTAATCTTAAAGATTGCAATTCCTTTATGTTTTCAAGCATTAATACAATAGCAGCGTTAACTTGGAAGTCAAAACCAAAAAGTACTGCATTAGCACGTCTGTCTTTCTCCATAAAAACCTCCGCAACCTTTCTATTAGAAAACCAGACTTATCGGTTTCCAGTGATCATCAGCCATATCAATGGCGAATTCCGTATTATTGATATACAGCCGATTATCCTTGTCCCGGACGAAGCCCCAGTGGAGACCGTGTTTGGCGGTGTAGGCTTTGAACGCATTGAACTTATTTTCAATCTGCGGATCGATATTTTTGTCCTTGCCCTTGGATTCGCCGCCCTTGGTCTCAATCACCCAGACTGTCCCATCCTTTTTCATAACGATGTAGTCTGCATAGAACAGCCATTGGTGGCGGAGGGCATCCAGATAGACGATGGAGAAATATTGCTGGCCGGTATCGCCGTTTTTATAGACCCATTCTATATCGTCCCGGCTCTCGCAATACTGCTCGAACAACTGCTCTGATATACTGCGAACGAGCGAAGTGGCATAACCGGAGGTGTATTCCTGATAGGCGTTAGAAAGATACTCGATTTCCTCTTTCACGCCCGGATCATACTTGAAGAAGTCCTGCTCCGGGATGTGGAAGACACCTTTTTTCGGTTCGAGCGTCAGACCCAGCTGCTGTGACATACCGGAAGTGATTTTACGGAATTCATCACGCAGCAGATGCTCGTTGTTGATGACGAAGGCATAAAATTCTGCGGTGTTTAGAGCCAGTAGCTTGGAGGATTATCAAGCGGTACAGGCCGAAATTGCAAAGAGGGCCAAGAAATACGCTCCTGTCGGGAAGTGCTTTACCGGCAGATACCCATTCTCCAGCCTGATCACGTGCGCTCACTGCGGCAAGCACTACCGGCGAAAAATTACTGCCACCGGTCCGGTGTGGATTTGCAGCACCTACAATTATCAGGGCCGTGCCGCCTGTCCCTCCAAGCAGATACCGGAGCCTACGCTGACGGCCATGACCGCAGATTTGGATATTGGCGATTTAACGGAAATCATAGCCGAGGACGGGAACACGCTGGTATTCTGCTTCAAAGACGGTAGAAAAGCCGTTAAACGATGGCATGACCGCTCACGGGCCAAAAGCTGGACTCCGGAGATGAAAGAGGCCGCAAGGCAAAAAGCGATAGAAAGGAACAAGCACAATGGCTAACATCACTGTAATACCGGCTTCAAAGACGCTCCATTCCAAAATGCCGCTCAATGCCCAGAGCAGACGAAAGGTGGCTGGGTATGCTCGTGTTTCCACCGACAGCGAAGAGCAGCTCACCTCCTACGAGGCGCAGGTGGATTATTACACCAAGTACATCCGCTCGAATCCGGATTGGGAGTTCGTGGATGTGTACACAGACGAAGGAATCTCCGCAACAAACACCCAGCACAGAGACGGCTTCAACCGCATGATTGCGGATGCGCTGGCCGGAAAGATCGACCTGATCGTCACGAAATCCGTCAGCCGCTTTGCCCGAAACACTGTGGACAGCCTTACCGCCGTTCGCAAGCTGAAGGAACACGGCACTGAGGTCTATTTCGAGAAAGAGGGCATTTACACCTTCGATAGCAAGGGCGAACTGCTGATCACCATCATGTCGAGCCTTGCCCAAGAGGAGAGCCGCTCCATTTCCGAAAATGTCACATGGGGCCAGCGAAAACGCTTTGCAGACGGAAAGGTATCGTTGCCGTATAAATCCTTCCTCGGCTACCGCAAAGGGCCTGACGGCTTGCCGGAGATCGTGCCGGAGGAGGCGGAGATCGTCCAGGGAATCTACAAGCTGTTCATTCAGGGCAAAACGGTGAACTGGATCGCTACGCACCTTACCGCCAAGGGCATCCCCGCACCTCGTGGCAAGGAAAAATGGCAGACCAGCACCATAGAGAGCATCCTGACGAACGAAAAATACAAGGGCTCGGCGGTCCTGCAGAAGAAATTCACCGTGGATTTCCTTTCCAAAAAGATGAAGGTCAACGAGGGCGAGGTGCCGCAATACATTGTGGACCAGAGCCATCCGGCCATTATCGATCCGGAGGAATGGCAGAAGGTGCAGGATGAAATGGCGGTCCGGAAGGCCAAGGGCAAGCACCACAACAGCCTCAGCCCGTTCTCGGCAAAGATTGTCTGCGGCGATTGCGGCGAATTCTACGGCAGCAAGGTTTGGCACAGCACGGACAAGTACCGCCGGGTGATCTGGCAGTGCAACGGCAAATTCAAAGGCGAATACCGCTGCGGCACACCGCATCTGTACGAGGAGGGCATCAAGCGGCTGTTCCTCCGGGCCGTTGCCGACCTTACCGAGGACCGGGAGGTACTGCTTGAGACCTGCCGGATGATCCATGATGAATACCTGAACACAGACACCATTGATGCAGAGTGCGCCACGCTCAATGATGAGATTGAGATCGTTTCCGGCCTCACGAAAAAGCTGATTGCCGAAAACGCCACCACTGCCATTCCGCAGGACGAATACAACAGGAAATACGATGCACTGGTCGAGCGTTACCATGCGGCGCAGGATCGGCTGGATGAACTGCAGAAATTGAGAATTACACGGAGCTTTCAGGCCGATGTGCTGGAATGCTTCATGTTTGAGATAAAGGCCATCGACACCTCGCTGCCACTGGAGTACACAGACCGCTTCTGGCTCAACCTGATCGACCGGGTAACGGTCTACGAGGACAGTCGGCTGGTGTTCCGTTTCAAGAACGGGGCCAAGGTTGAAGAAACTCTATGACGGCAGAACGCAAAAAAGCCGTGACGGGGATCAAGCGGTCCTCATCACGGGCTTCCTTTGTATGAAACGGTAGTCATTTTTTGAAACGATAGGATACGGGCCTCCGGCAGATACCGCAAAGGTAGGTCCGTCAAGGAGAAAAGCGGCCCATTTTCACCCTCCGGCAGAGCCTCAAATGCACCCGCTGTTTTGCAGAAACGGCCTATTCAAAAGGTTTTTCGGGATAAAATGAAACGGACCGGTAATCGACACATTGTATCAATTACCGGTCCAGTTATGGTGCAGTAAGGCAATCCAAATCCGAACCATTTTTGTCGCTGATAGCTTCCTGCAATTCCGCGAAGGTGATGGTTTTCGTGCCTTCCTTGTAGTTGAAGGTGATCACCATTTTATCATCGTACAGGAAAATCGCATTGATGAAGGCGTCAATGAGCATCTTGCGATGGCTCTGTTGCCGCACGTCCAGCTTGCGGAAACGGTGGAGCCAGAAGGTCATAAACTCCGCGCTGACCTTGGGCTTTGCCAGCTTTT
>OLNZ01000664.1_pt1 | contig 31183 bp, 26 predicted proteins | sample 1672981 | NCBI WGS metagenome assembly OLNZ01 (sample SAMEA3136743, study PRJEB25190) | human gut metagenome | biome: human gut; feature: human-associated habitat; material: faeces | place: Austria | collected 2013 | reverse complement strand
ATCTTTAATATTAAAATCTTTAACAGCTTTAATAAATTCATTCTTATATGGTCTATCGTTAATTAAATATTTAATGTTTATTTTATTACTAAAATAAAAACCTGGAGTATTACTTACTTTATATGATGAAATTATATTTATTTTATAACTGTCTTCTAACATACTACATAAAGAAGATATATATTTTTCAACGCCACCTGTTCCAAGATGTAATGCTACAATTGTAATCTTTTTTTCATCTAATTTTTTTTCGCTTTTCTTAAAAAGTTTACTTATTAAATATCCAAATATAAATGAATATATAATAGACCAAGTAAGTCCATCTAAAGTATTTCCACAAAAATATGCTCCTGCTAAACTAGCAAAAATACAAATAATTATACTTATATTTTCAAATGTAAAATATTTTCTATTAAATAAAATATAAAATAAAGAAACAAAAGGTATAAGTATATAAGGTAATATAAATAATAATATTCCTATTATCCCAATTGTATAATATTGTGATAAAAAATCTTTTTCAAGATAAATTGTATTAGTCATTCTTGAATATCCTTCACCAAATAGTTTTACTCCTGTCTTATTATTAGTATTATTTTGTTCAATTCTTTGTAAAACTTTTTCGGCAATAAATCTATTATCTTTTTTATTAAAAGTATCTTCGTTATACATTTCTATCCAAAATAATGGATCATACTCATATGAATATTTTTTAAACATATAATCTTTTCTAATTCCAAAATACTTATAATTTTCTTTAATAAATGTTTTAGAATAATTAATTTTATCATATTCTGATAAAGAATTTAATGTTAATAAAAATTTATTAAATTTTCCATCTTCAATTACTTCATTATTTTTATTGTTATCATTATTATTTCCATTTAATCTATTATAACAAGGTGAATAAGGATAAATTACAAACCATAAACCTATAAGAACTACGATAATAATAAATGGTTTTAAAACAAATCTTTCTTTTTTAATTATTATAAAGAAAAAATAACATAAAATCATAATAATCAAACAAATTAACATTCCAAGAGTAGCAACTTTAGTACCCAACATAAACATAGCGAAAAAATTTAATATCAAACAAATACTATTTTTAAAATTACATTCACTTATAACTAAATATAAAATATATATAGTAAGTCCAAAAAGTAAACTACTAATTAAATTTGCATAATTAAAATATCCTCTAGTGGCAGTATACATAAAACTAACACTGTTATGTATTCCATTAAACCAATCAAATATATTATATTGAACTGTTTGTGTATAATATGCTCCAATTGATATTTTAAATATATTAGTTATTACAATAATACTAGAAATAATTAAAGAAATCCATATACAAACATTATTAAATAACCTTTTATTTATATTTAAATTAGATGCAATAATGATTAAAACAAGTGGAACTGTTAACCTAATTATATATTCTATTTCTTGCATTAATGAATAATTAAAATTATTAGGAAATAATGTTGTCATGTTTAAACAATAATAATGATGAAGGATAACATAAACTATTACCATTAATCCATATACTAGATAATAAACATATTTTTTCTTAGATTTAATAGTAAATAAAAATAAAATTGCCAACACCATTATAAACAAATATCTAATAAGTGTTGATGGAGAAAAACCAATTTCTCCTGTGAAACTTGCATCAAATAAAATGTATGTATCTAAAAATGGCTGTAATAAAACAAAAATTGTAAGTATTTTTAATAATATATTATTTTTAATTATTTTATCTTTCATATGTCTACTCCTAACTATTTTTTAAATACAATTTCAACGCTACCATATATTGATAAAAATTTAACAATATTTGTTATCTTTTCTTTATATTTTTCATTTATTATTATTTTATCAAAACCTATTTGCATTTCGTTTAAAAAATTAACATAAAATTCTTCTAATTTGTTTTCCATAATTTTTTTATTAAATGTTCTTAGATCACTTCCTAAATAAATTGGTAAATCATCTGGTATTTCATCTATTACAATTGTTCTACTAGTATTTTTTGAGTAAAAATTATCTATTGCATTTAAATACAAATTATTTTTTATTTCAATATCTGTAAATCTTTTTCGCAAAAAAAATTTTATTACTTCTTTTTTATTTTTTGCTTCTTTATTAAAGTAAAATGGTTTAAATAATTTATTTATTTTTATTTTATTAAATAATCTATACATATAAAACTGAGCTTTGTAAAATGGGATATAATAATAATTTAAAAGTCTTGTCACTACCCTTATTTCACCATTTATAACACATAGTTTTCCTAAATCATTATTGATATAATTTTCTTCAAACACTCTATATTTAAAAAAATTAAAATCAACATTTTTAACATTTAAAATACTCTTAGAATCTAAATCTAACCAAAATGGTCCATTCCATGTTAAATAATTATTATATACTTGATTAAGAAAAATATTTGCTCTAAAAAAACCAGAATCAATATAAAGATTTCTCCCGAGCCATAATAATTGTAATGGCATAATATATTTTTTATTAATATATTTATTTATCTTTATTTTACCTGATAAATTACCATTTCCATCAATAGTATCAACATTTGATATGATTGCATCATAATTATTGTTTTTCATATAATTAATTGCTTTTTTAAAAACATCAGGGTTATCTAATAAATCATCAGAATGTAAAATATAAACTAAAGAATTTTTTTCTTTAATGTGGTTACATGCTGTTTTTAAAGCATTAAGTTGATCCTTGTTTTCTTGATAGATATATTTTATTTTATTATCTTTATCATATTTTTTCTTATAATTATTTATTACTTTTTTCGTATCATCAGTCGAACCATCATCCACGATTATTATTTCATAATTTTTATAATTTTGACTTAATATTGAATCAAGTGAATAAGCAATTGTACTACTATCATTATAAGTAGGCATTAAAATATAAATTTTCATAACTTCACCATATTACTTTCTTTCTTTTATTACTTTAGCAGGATTACCTGCAACTATTGTATTTTTTAAAACATCTTTTGTAACAACACTACCTGCTCCGATTATTGCTCCACTTTCTATTGTTACTCCTGGCAATATTATAACATTTGATCCTATCCAAACATCATCTTTAATTATTACTTTTTTAGCTTCTTCAAATCCTTGAAAAATCATTGGTTTTTCTAAAGATGTTTTATGGTTTTTGGTATAAATACTTACATTAGGTCCCATCATAACATAATTGCCTATTTCTACATTTTCTTGAATTAATGAATTTATTCCAAGACCAGAATGATGTCCTATTTTTATATGAGGAGAAAACTTAGCATTTTTCTCTATATCTACACTTTTACCACAACTATCAATTATTCCTCTAGTTAAAAGTGTTCTAATTTTACCACTAATTCCTAAAGAAAATATAGAATGAGATTCAGGTAAATGTTTAGCTATTAAATAATATAAAAAATAACAAATAGGTCTTAATACTTTTTTCATATATTTTTTTCCTTTCTTTTAACTTTTATGCTTTTTAATAAATCTAAAAAATATTTATACTCTTCTGTTTTTCTGAATAATAATATTATAAAAAACGTACAAACAAATATACCACATACTCCACTTTTAAAAAATTCTAACACAACATTATCAAATACATATATTTTGTTTATAAAGTAAGCTGAAAATAACATTATTGAGAAAATTAAACATTGTTTTAAAAATAAAAATAAATACTCCAAATACTGTTTTTTAAATATTTTTATAAAAACAAATCTTGGATAACTATATAAATGCAACAATAAACTTGAACTTATTGTTCCCATAAATATACCAGCTATACCAAAATGTTTTGCTAAAACAATTGACATAATTATATTTAAAAGAGATTCAATTATAGGTATATATCTATCTTCATAAAATACTCCTGCTGCTTCTTTAAACACATTGGGAGTTTGCCTCATTCCTTGAATATAAAAATTATATGTTAAAACAAATACTACCAAAGATGGAAATAAATAATCTTTTCCATAACTAAAACTAATAAATGGTTGAATTGCCAAACAAAAGCAAATAGCAAATAAAGAATAAATAGTAAAATTAAAAAAGTTTAATTTTTTAAAGATGTCATATGTCTTCTTCTCATCTGATAAAACTAATAAATTTCCTACACTTGCTTTCACTGAATTAAAAATTTGAGATAGTAGAGATGTTGCTCCATATGTGACTAAATAATAATTTGAATACAATCCAACATTTACAACACCAAATATTTTGCTTATTAAAATATTATCAGTTCCATTTATTATATAACCACCAATTTTATGTGTAAACAATGCTTTTACTTGCTTTTTTATATCCTTTATGGTTAAAATATCTAGTTTTTCGTTTTTATATGTTTTTAAATATTGATAATGCTTATCAACATAAATAGAAATTGCTATATTTTCAAGAATTTTGCAGATGCATTTAATAATTAAAAATAAAATATAATCTTTTGTTAACCATAAGGCTAATATACATAATATATTTAATATAACTGTATAGCAAATATGAAAAATATTTATTATGTAATTTTTTTGATTAACATATAATATTGATCTTTTATAACTTAATAAATAAGAAAGTACTACTTCTGATAGAATTAAGACATATACTAGATTCAAATTAATTTTTATTGTTGTTGTTCCTACAATAAAAGGTAAAACAGGTATTATTAATAATCCTATCACTGCAACTACCATAGCAATTATATTATAACACTTTTTGTAATAACTATTAAGCGCTGCTATTTTCTTTTCATCATTATTGGCAACAGGTTTATACAAATGAAACACAATAGCAGTGCCAATCCCAAGTTCAATCAATCCAAGAAGCGCAATTATATTTGAAAACAAACCATTTACACCTAAATACTCTTTTCCTAAAGTATTTACAAATACTATTTGTAATATGTACCCTGCAATTAACGTTATTAAATTACTTACAATTGCCGCTGCTGCATTCATTATTGAATTTTTTGTACGCATTGTATCACCTCATTTTTAAATATAATTTTATGTACAAATATAAAAATATATATCTATTATGCTTTATCAAATAAATAAGAACTTTCCATTTTTTTGAGTAATTATTAGATGGTAAGTCATTTACCAAACCATTCAATGAATTGCATATTTTCTTATAATAATCCTTTATTTCCTTCTTGGTTTTTAATATATCAAAAGGTTTTTCTAGATATAAAAGTATTAAATTAAGTAAAAATTGATCCAGTTCTTTTTTGTACTTATTTCCTAAGATTTTAAGCGTTTCACTCCTGAAAATTTGCAAGTTCTCCATATTTTTGAATATTGAAGAATAATTATTTGTAACACTATTACTATTTTCATAATAATTATATAAATACTCATCAATAACTTTAATATTTTTAACTTTCAACAAATATTGTAAAATAAAATTTGCATCTTCAGCATATCTTATTTTGCTATTAAACCTAATGTTATTTTTTTTAATTATTTCAGTTTTATATATAAAACAATAAATATGTGTAGCCCATGATAAATCAAATAGTCTTCGTATTACTATGTCTATTTCTTCTTTTTCATATAACATTGGTGCAAGGTTTTCTTTTCTTTTAATTGAGCTTCCGTCAGAAAAAACACGGGTTTCACGATATTTTAATAGATCATAATTTCCTATTTCACATACAGCTTTTTCAACAGTTACCTTTTCATACCAATCATCGATATCGCAAAACATTATATAGTCCCCAGATGCTTTTTCCAATCCTAAATTTCTGCTGTCGGACACACCACTATTTTCTTTATTTATTAATATTATTTTATCATTATACTTTTTTAGTAAATCTAAACTATTGTCAGTAGAACCATCATTTATTACAATAATTTCTACATTACTATACGTTTGATTTATAAGTGAATTTAAACATCTATTTATAAAATCTTGTCCGTTATATACCGGAACAATTATTGATACTTTTTTCATAGCAAAACCTTTCTATAATTCATTATTTATAATCATATCCACAATTCTTTTACAAACGTTTCCATCACATAATTCAATATATTTTTTTGAAAATTTCTTTCTTTTTTCTTCATAACTATTTATTAAATTTTTATCATTTAATATTTTTATTAGTTCTTTATCATTATAAGCGATTGGACCAGGTAAATCTTTTTTATAATCCAAATAAAATCCATTTCTAATCGTTACATATTCATCATAGTCATACGGATAAAAAACCATGGGTTTGTTTAATAATAAAAAGTCAAAAATAACTGAAGAATAATCGGTAATAAGTAAATCTGTCACAAGTAGTAAATCATTTATCTCATAATCAATTGCATTTATAAAATTACTATCCAAATCATACTTATCCCAACCTTTTTTTGCAAGAGGATGACATGTAATTATAACCTTATAATCTGTTAAACTAGCTAAGCAATTTATCTTGCTATCATCGACATTGTCTTTATTATCTCTAAATGTCGGAGCATAAAGAATTACTTTCTTTTTATTATTCAATAATCCTAAATCTCGTTTGATTTTTTCTACTTTTTTAGGATCGATATTAACTAATTTATCAGTCCTAGCCAAACCTAAATTTAAAATTTTTCCTCTATATCCTGTACTACTTCTTAAAAGTTTTGAATTATAACTAGAGGCCGAAATAAAATAATCCCATCCATATGTCATAGGTGCCGGTGGTCTATCTTTAGCGTTTGTGACATCATACCCACTCTTTTTTAACCCGAAAATTCCATGGTCGGCATATATTACTATTTGCCCTTTTCTTTTTTTTATTATCCCACCGATACTTTGACTTCTTATTAAATACTTAGCTGTTGCTTTAAGATAAAGTTCTGAAAATGTCTTATAATAATAGACATCTTTTGAATCAAGACTTGAAACATCTGTACCCTTTTTAACTAAAAAAACAAGTTTATAATTTTTATCCAAATTGTTTTTTTTCATATACTCATAAATAGCAAGTGGATTATCATCAACTTTATTTCTCCCACATTCAAATATTATTACATCATTTTTAATATTAAATATATGAAAAAAAGAATTAACTATTTTTTCAAAAACTTTTTTCATAAACTACCTCATAAAAATCTTCCTATATATTTCTGCTTGTTTTTTTGTTTTTATATTTGTTTTTAAAGCAGTAACTATCTTTCTTTTTAATGGTTTTACTCCTTCTAACCATGTTCCTGTAAAAATATGAACTGTTGTAGAATTTTTAGAAGGATTACACAAAATATCATCTTTGTATACTTTTATACCATCTTTTAATAATTGTTCTTTATTTTCTTTTGAACAACCATATTCATTTATTAAAATATTCGATACTGATATTGTATTATTATTTTCAAAATCAAAATTATAAGCATCTAAATTATCATAATAATCTAACAATTTTTTAATAAATTTATTCTTTTTTTCTGCTCCAAACACTGCTGTAAACGGATAATTTTCTCTTTCAAATCCCACAAAAACTTTATTATTTAAAAACTTATCAAAATTTTCTAAAACTAAGACATCAGTATCAAGATATATTCCTCCATAATTATAAATAGCATACATTCTTATATAATCGCTTACATAAGCCCACTTTTTAGCTTCATAAGCTTTTTTTACAAATGGATGAGAACTTATATCAAAATTTGATTCATTCCATTCAATTATTTTATAATCTTTTAAATGTTTCTTCCAAGTTTTCATACATTTTTTTATATCTTTTGGTTTTGGATTATTTCCTACCCATACATAATGAATTATTTTCGGAATCATATTTTATTCCTCTACTTTCTCAAAATCTTCTAAATTTCCTTCTTTATTTAATACTTTATTTACTGTTTTAGTAGCTTCTTCAAGTGTTTTATTACAACTATTAGCAAGTTTTATTGCTTCATTAAATTTATTAATCGCATCATCTAAAGCTACATCCCCATTTTCTAATTCTTTTACTATTTTTTCTAGATTATTTATTTTTTCTTCAAAACTTAATTCTTTTTCCATATTATTCTTCTCCTATTTCTATTACTTTTGATTTTATATATCCATCCATAACTTTTGTTTTTATTATATCATCTTTTTTAACATAATTAATACTGTTAAATGATTTATCATTAATACTAGTAATTGTATATCCTCTTTTAATTGTTAAAATTGGATTTAATGCTTCAAGTTTATTTAATATATTTATATATCTATTAGTCTTATTATTTAAAGTGTTTTTTATATTATTATTAAATCTAACTTCAATATGTTTTAAATTATTATAATTATTGTCTAACTTACTTTTTATTATAAATAATAACTTTTCTACCAAATTATCTATTTTCTGTGCCTTAACTTCATATATACTCTCAGGATTTTTAAGAATATAAGATGATGTTAAACTAAGTAATTTTTCTTTATTTTTATTAATTATATTAACAATACCTTTATTTCTTCTTATATTAAGTTGATTAATATATGAAATAAGTTCAATTGTTGAAGGTACTGCTAGTTCTGCTGCAGCAGTTGGCGTTGGTGCTCTTAAATCTGCTACAAAATCACTAATTGTAAAATCTATTTCATGGCCTACTGCACTAATAATAGGTATTTTAGAATTAAATATCGCTTCTGCCACTATTTCTTCATTAAAAGCCCATAAATCCTCAATAGAACCACCACCACGACCTAAGATAATAACATCTAAATCAAAGTTATTAGCAAGATTTATATTTCTTACAATATCTTCTTTAGCCCCTACTCCTTGAACTAAACAAGGAAATATATCAAGTTCAACATTTCTATATCTTCGATTAATCGTAGTAATAATATCTCTAATCGCAGCACCTGTTGTTGCTGTTATTATACCAATTTTTTTAGGAAATTTAGGAATAGGTTTTTTAAACCTTTCATCAAAATAACCCTTTTCACTTAATTTTTTCTTTAATTTTTCAAATTCAAGTGCTAAATTGCCAATTCCATCTTCCATCATTTCTTCAACATATATTTGATAATTACCATTAGCTTCATATACATTAATTCTACCAATAACAAGAACCTTTGTCCCATCTGTTGGATTAAACTTTATTTTCATCGCATTATTTCTAAACATAACAGCCATAATCCTAGAGTTTTCATCTTTCAAAGTAAAATATAAATGTCCTGAAGAATGATTTTTAAAATTAGATATTTCTCCCTTTAAATAAACTAAATTTAAATTACTATCATTTTCAAATTTATATTTAATATATTTATTTATTTGTGTAACTGTTAAATATTCATTATTCATAAACATACCTCTTTAAATATTTTACCATATTTTCTTTAGTAATGCCTAGTATTTTCACTAATTTTACACAAAATAAAAAAGAAAATTATTTCTTTCTTACTTAACATATATTAATCTTTTAATAAATGGTATTTTACTTAATATAAAACTAGTTATTAAACTTATTATAAATACTATAAGGGAAATAAAGAAAACCTTTATAGTTAAATTCATATTTAAATTAAATACATTATATTTCATTAATAATCCTAAAACTAAACCATGAATCAAATATATACCAAAATATAATTTAGATAAACTATTTAATAATTTTGTTTCTTCTTTTTTATTAAATATATTTTTAAATAGTAAAAAAAGTGAAGCACTATAAAGATAAATATTAAAAGAACCATATTCAAAAAATCTTTGCGAATGAATATTATTTAAAATAGAATAATTTATCGTAAGTATAGGTGTAATAATAAGACTAATTAGCCCTAAAATATAAACAACATATCTATATTTTTTATTTATTTCAAAAGTATTTAAATAATAACCTAAAATAAAATATAAAGTAAAACCAGTAAATAAAGTAGGATATTTTAAATTAATATTAAACACAGTTAATATACTTGGAGTACAAGTAAATATAAATAATAATATAATTAAATATTGTAATAAATTTTTATTTTCTTTTTTAGTAATACATCTAACAAAAGGAACGCATAAATAAAACCCTATTATCGTCACTAAAAATTTTAAATGAAAAATTCCATTTCCTAAGATTGTTGATATAAAAATATCTTTTAAAACTTTAACATTTATTATCTTATTACCATATACAATAATATTTAATATAGAATAAGTCATATTCCAAGATAAATATATTAAAAATATATTAAGAATATATTTTCTAAACATATCTTTTATCTTTATATTTTTATCTTCATTTAAAAATATCGCACCACTTATCATAAGATAAATTGGAACAGCACATCTACAAAAAGAATCTAAAATAGTAAGAAAAGTAAATTCATTACTTTTTAAATCTAAAACATACCAATTTCTACTAATAACATGAATCATAATTACCATAAAACAAGTAATTACTTTTAAAACATCAAAATAAACAATTCTTTTTTTCATATAAATACCATAAAGAAGAAAAACTACTTTTCTTCTTTTAATTCCTCATGATAAATTTTATCTAAACAAGCATTAATCATCTTAGTAACATCTTCATCGCTATATTTTTTAGATAATTCAATTGCTTCATTAATAGCTACGATACTTGGCGTTTTTGTATATAAAAGTTCGTAAATTCCAAGTGAAAGTATAGCTTTATCTACCTTGCTTAATCTATCTATCGTCCAGTTATTTAAATATTTATTAGCCATTTCACTTATCTTTTTTTGATTTTTATAAATTCCTTTACATGTTTCTATTACAAATTCTTCATTCTTATAAATATCTGGTTGTTCTTCAATTAATTTATCAATACTAAATTTTAAATTAGCAACTTCCATTATATAAGATTGATAAGTAACTGTAACAATAACATCTCTTAATTCACTACGACTTTTCATAAATAAGTACCTCCAAATAAATTATATATAAAAAAAGCATTTTTGTAAACAAAAACTAGAAGTATAAATACGATAAACCTGAAATAATCAGGTGGGCATCTCTTAGTTATTTTTAGGATTCTTAAAATTATTTAAGCATTCAACACCAATAACTATACTCTGATTCCCTTATCGATGTTTGTAGGGTTTATACAAAATATATATCTTCTAGTTGATTTAAGTTTATCATAAATAAAAATATAAGCAATAGAATTAAAATTATTTTACATTTATTTTACAATATTTTTTATTTTCAATTTTTAACTTTTTTAAACTTTCACAAAGTAATTCACTAATAATTGTATCTAATTCTTCAGTACATCTTAATTGTGAACTTTCATATTGAATATTATAATTAGTAAAATTTTTAATTTTATTTTTACTATCTAAAATAAAATTAAGTATTTTTGAGTTATCATTATCTTCAAATAAATTAGTCTTATCAATAGGAATATACTTATCATAATAAGTTCTACCACTATAACCATACTTATCATAAACGGTAGTAACTACGACAAGTTTATTATTAAAATTATTTTTAATAAAGTCTTGTTTTTTCTTTGGCAATACATATGTAAAGTTTGAAGAAGAATCAATTTTACCATTTATTACTATTTTATAATCATCATAATTAATTTCTATTCCCTCTTTTGTATAATTAAAATCAAGTGGATTTAAACACCACGTTATTAAAGATAAAAAATATAAATTTTCATCATATAATTTATTCATCAAAAATGTTCCTTTCTTCATAATCATCAAGAAAATTATATTTTAAATTTTTACTTTTATAACCTAAAACAGCATCAATATTAATATTTTTACTACTATTTAAAATATTAATATCAACATTTTTATTTATTTTTCTTAAATTTTTAATAAGATTTTTCATTTCAAGTCTTTTCCCAAGTGATTTTTTTGTAACATTACAAGCACAATCTAAAAAGTTTAAATTATTATATCTTGCCCATGAAATTATATCTTCTTCTTTAATATAATAAAGAGGTCTTATAAGTTCCATGTTTTTAAAGTTCTTACTTTTTAATTTAGGCATCATTGCTTTATACTCTCCAGCATACAAAATATTTAACATAATTGTTTCAATCGCATCATCAAAATGATGTCCAAGAGCAATTTTATTACATCCAAGTTCTTCTGCTTTAGCATACAAACTTCCTCTTCTTTTTCTAGCACATAAATAACATGGAGATGAAGTAGATTCTATTTCTTTAAATATATCACTTTTATAGATAACCGCATCAATTCCAAGAAGTTTTAAATTAGCTTTTATTTTATCTAAGTTTTCCTTTTTATAACCAGGATCCATAACAATAAATTTAAGATCAAAATGATATTTAGAATGAATTTGTAACTCTTGCATACATTTAGCAAGTAAAAATGAATCTTTACCACCACTTATACAACAACAAATCTTATCATTTTCTTTTATAAGTTCAAAATCTTTAACTGCATGTACGAATTTTTTATATATTTTACTTCTAAATTTCTTTATTATACTTTTTTCTATTTCTTTAACATCATTCATAGTATTCCTCCATAAATTTCCGTAGTATATGATACCATTTTTTATAATTTTATTCAAGAAAAAAGCAAAACTTAATTTGCTTTAATCTATCTTTATATGTAATTCTTCTAATTGTTTTTCACTAACATCATTAGGACAATCACTCATTAAACATGATGCACTAGCAGTTTTTGGAAATGCGATTACATCTCTTATATTTGTTGTATCTGTAAGAAGCATTGTAAGTCTATCTAATCCAAGAGCTAAACCACCATGTGGAGGCGTCCCATAATTAAATGCTTCAAGGAAAAAGCCAAATTTTTCTTTTGCTTCTTTTTCTGTTAGTCCTAAAGCTTCAAACATTTTAGCTTGAACTTCACGATTATGAATACGGATACTTCCACCACCTGCTTCATAGCCATTTATAACAATATCATAAGCTTTAGAATAACAATTTCCTTTATCTGTTAAAAGTTTATCTATATCACTATCATTTGGAGCAGTAAATGGATGATGACATGCAACATATCTGTTTTCTAATTCACTATACTCAAATGAAGGAAAATCTGTAACCCATAACATTTTATAACTTTTTTTATCAATTAAATCTAAATCATTAGCTAGCTTTATTCTAAGAGCTCCAAGTGCTTGTTTCGTTTTATCTTTTTTATCTGCTACGATTAAAACTAAATCATTTTCTTCTAAAGATAAACTTTGTTTTATATTATTTAATTCTTCTTCACTTAATACCTTAACAACACTACCAGTAAATTCATTATTATTATATTTTAACCAAGATAATCCATTTACTTTATACGTTTTTACGAAATCACTAAGTTTATCTATATCTTTTCTAGAAGTAGAATCTGCTTTATTTTTTACTACCAAACAGTTAATTATTCCCTTATCTTTTAAAACATTTTGAAAAATAGAAAAATTAGTATTTACAAAGATACTTGTTATATCATTTATTTTCATATCAAAACGTAAATCTGGTTTATCACTTCCATAAAAATTAATCGCATCATCATATTTCATACGCATAAGTGGTAAAGAAACATCAATATTTTTTATTTTTTTGAATACATAAGCTACCAAGTTTTCTGTTAAATTCATAACATCTTCTTGTTCTACAAAACTCATTTCAATATCAACTTGAGTAAATTCTGGTTGACGATCTGCTCTTAAATCTTCATCTCTAAAACATTTTGCTATTTGAAAATATTTTTCAACTCCTCCCACCATTAAAAGTTGTTTAAATATTTGTGGTGACTGAGGAAGAGCGTAAAATTTTCCTTTGTTAACTCTTGATGGTACTAAATAATCTCTTGCTCCTTCAGGAGTTGATTTACAAAGAACTGGTGTTTCAACTTCAATAAATCCTTCATTTGATAAGAAATTTCTTATAGCAAGTGTAATATTACTTCTTGTAATAAGTTTTTCTTTTAAATAATTTCTTCTTAAATCAAGGTAACGGTATTTTAATCTTGTATCTTCTAAAGCAGTAGTTTCATCAGTTATTTCAAATGGTAAATCATTTGCTTCACTTAATAAAGTAAGGTCTGAAACAATAACTTCAACATCACCAGTTGGAATATTCTTATTTTTATTTTCTCTTTCTTTTATTACACCACTAACTTTAATAACAGATTCATTTTTTAAATTAGTAGCTATATTATAAAAATCATTATCTGGTCTTACAACAAGTTGAATTATTCCACTTCTATCTCTTAAATCAATAAATAAAAGTCCTCCAAGATTTCTTTTTTTTGAAACCCAACCAAATAAAGTAACATTACAATCAACATTATTTATATTAAATTCTGCATTATTATATTTTTTCATAACATCCTCCTAAAAGCATGAACAGTCATGACAGTTACAATCTCCGTCACAATCATCTTCACAGTCACAATCACAACTACAAGAAGAATCATCCTGTTCCAATTGTTCTAAAATATATTTTAAAAATTCATTTTTAGAAACTTTTTCTTCTTCTCTTGTTTTCATATTTTTAACTGTAAAATATTCTTTTTCTATTTCATCTTCACCAATTACAACAGCATATTTTGCATTAAGCTTTTCCGCATATTTAAAATTATTAGCAAGTTTTCTATTTAAATAATCAGTTTCTACGCTTAGTCCTAATGTTCTAAGTAAATAAACTAAACTAAAGCTAAATGATTTATCATCAGTCATTGGTATTACATAAACATCAACACTTTTCTTATCAACAATATCAATATTTTCATGTTCTAAAGCGAGAAGTAATCTTTCACTTCCTAAGCCAAATCCTACAGCAGGAGTTGCTGGTCCATCTAAATTTTCTACCAAATTATTATATCTTCCACCAGCACATAATACATTTTGAGCTCCAAAATCTTTTATATTAGCTTCAATTTCAAATACTGTATGTGTGTAGTAATCAAGTCCTCTTATTGTTTTAGGGTCAACCTCATAACAAATTTCTAAAGCATTTAAATAACCAAGTACTTTTTCAAAGAAATTTCTTGATTCTTCATTTAAATAATCAATTGTTCTAGGAACATTTTTTAATACTTCATTATCTTTGTCAACCTTACAATCAAGTATTCTTAAAGGATTTTTCTTAAATCTTTCTTTACAGTCTTCACATAAACTATCTATATGAGGTTCTAAATAATCAATCAATGCTTTTTTATAATTTTCTCTTGATTCATTATCACCAAGAGTATTAATTCTAACTTTTACACCCTCAAGGCCCAATGTTTCAAATAAATGATATGGAATACTTATAATTTCAGCATCAATACTTGGATCATTACTCCCATATGCTTCACAACCAAATTGGAAATGCTCTCTATATCTTCCTTTTTGTGGTCTATCATATCTATACATAGGTTCAAAATACCAAAACTTTCTTGGAAGATCTGTGTATAATTTATTTTCAATAAAACATCTTGCTACACTTGCTGTTCCTTCTGGTCTTAAAGCTAAACTTCTATCTTTTTTATCCTTAAATTCATACATTTCCTTAGATACAACATCACTAGTTTCTCCTGAAGTTCTTTTAAATAATTCAGTTGTTTCAAAAACAGGAGTTCTAATAAAAGAATAATTAAAATTATTCATAATGTTTTCAAATATATTTCTAAGTGCTAAAACTTTTCTAGCTTCTTCATCGTATAAATCATAAGTTCCTTTTTGTTTACTAATCATAATATCACTCCTTTTTTATATTTATATAATACTTCTTTTTTCCAAATAAATCAACGAAAAAATAAGTAATAAATACTTATTTTACTTAATATATTAAACTTACATAATTAATCACGGTGTTTATATCTATTTTCATCAAAAAGATAATTAATGTTCCTAAAACTAAAAATGGTCCAAATGGTATTATCTTATCTTTTTTACTTAAAAGTAAATAAAGAGAAATAGGAAACGCAATTAAAGTTGCTAAAATTAAACTCAAGAATGATGACATAATAGGAAGAGTTAAACCAAGAACAAATAAAAGTTTAACATCCCCTCCTCCTAAAGCTTCTTCTTTAAACATAAACTTTCCAAGTAACATAATAATATACATAAATAAAAACATAATAATACCATATAAAATATATGTTAATGAAGGAATAAAACCATATTTTAAAATATTTATAATTATTATTAATATTCCAAAAAAGATTGTAACTTCATCTGGAATTATATAAAAGTTAACATCACTTACAATTACAATAGAAAGTAAACTAACTAAAGATAAACTTATAAGTAAATCATAACTAAAGCCAAATGAATAAAAACATGTTGCAAAAAGAAGTCCTGTAAATAGTTCAATTAAAGGATAAAAAATAGATATTTTTTCTTTACAAGCTTTACATCTTCCTTTTAGAAAAATATAAGAAAAAACAGGGATAAGTTCTAAAAAACTTAATTTATGATTACATTTAGGGCAATGACTTCCTGGTTTAATTATAGATTCATTTTTGCATAATCTATAACCTACGACATTATAAAATGACCCTAATATTGTTCCAAGAAGAAAAAATACAATTGTAAAGTATATTTTCATAATTATAATACCTGTGAATTAAATGATAACATAGGAATTATTACAGATAAGATTACTGTACCTACTATTGCTGCTAAAAGAATTATCATTACTGGTTCAATAAAGGTATTTAATCTTTTAACATAGTTAGCATATAAATCTTCATAATATGCCGCAACATGATTCATCATTGTAGGAAGTTTGCCAGTATTTTCTCCAGTAACAAGCATTTCATATGCTACAATTGGAAAAGCCCATTTTCCTTTAAATGCATCACTAATTCTTGCTCCTTTTGCCAAATTATCTAAAGACTCTTTGATAATATCACTATAAACTTCATTTGTTGTAATATTACTTAATATTTCCATTGTATCAGTTATAAATACATCATGATTTAAAAGTGAAGCAAATGTTTTTGTAAACATCGCTACTTCTTTATATATTACTAAGTTTTTAACAACAGGAAGTCTCATATAAAATGATTGCATTGCTTTTCTAAAGGGTTTTATAAATTTAAATGCTAATGTATAAATAACAAGTATTCCTATAATTATTCCAATAAGAATAAGACCTTTTGTTCTTAAAAAATTACTTATTTCTATTACTTTTAATGTAATATTAGGAAGTTTTGCATTATTAGAACTAAACATTTGAGTAAATGTTGGAATAACATAAGTTAAAATAAATGTAATAACTGCAATTGAAAAGACAAATATAATCGTAGGATATGCCATTGCACTAACAGTTTGTTTTCTTGTTTTATCTATAGTTGTATAATATTCTGCCATATCATCAAGAACAGATGGTAAATCTCCTGTCATTTCAGCAGTTTTAGTCATATTGATAAATAGTTTAGGAAAAACACTACCTTGAGCAGCTAAAGCATTTGAAAAACTTTCTCCCTTAACAAGTTCATAACCAATATTAGAAAATATTCTTCTTTGATTTGCCTTAACTGATTGTCTTTCAAAAATCCTAACTGAATCAATTAAAGATATACCTGCTTTTAAATAAGTTGATAATTGTGTTAAAGTAAAAGATAATTCACCATAACTTAATCTCGTAACACCAAGTTCTATATCTTTTGATACATCAAGTTTTAATACCTCGTAACCTTCATTACTTAAATAAACTGAAACTTCATCTTTATTATATGCATCAATATAACCATTAACTTTTTTGCCTTGAGAATTTATAACTTGATATTTAAATCTAGTTTTTTTTACACCTTGTAAAGCCTCTTTTATATTTTCATTTTTATTACTATTGTTAATTGTATTAATTTTATTTTTTTCAATTTCATTTGTTAATGATGGATTAATATTATTAGTATTATCACTAACCATATTAATATCCGTATGAAAAGTACTGTTTTCATTAGAATTATTAATATCATCACTTACGGTATTAATATCTGTATGTGAAATATTATTAGTTTCATTATTTGAGAAATTATTTGAACTGTCATCATTAATAATTTTATTTATTTGTTCGTCTATCAATTTATCTTCATTATTTTCCATATTATACATACCCTCTTTACTATACAATACTATTTTATATTAAATTTTAATTAAAATCAATAATAATTAACTAGATTTCTACAATTGTTACGCCATCATTAAATAAATCTAATTTATAAGAAATAACTTTTTTATTATTTTTTAAATATTTATGTATTTCTTCTTTTAAAATATGATTTCCTTTACCGTGAATAATTTTTATTAAATGTTTCTTTAACACAATATTGTCTTTTATAAAACTATCAACTTTATATATTGCTTCATATCTATTACAACCATGTAAATCTAGTTCATTTATATTTTTATATAAATAATAATTGTCTATCATACGCTTCACCAATTATATTATATATTTAATTTAAAAAAATTAAAAGAAAAAACTATTAGTAAATTACTAATAGTCAGTGTATGTTGATGAATCAAATGCTAAAATCGCCATAAATATTGGATTAAGTAACCAAAGTCCTACACCAAATCCTGAATCTTTACCAAAACATTTAGCTATTCTAAAGTCTGATACGATCATTAGAATTCCTACGGCTATCCAACCAAATACTGGAACAAGGACTAATAATGACAACGCACCAGAAAATCCTGCCATTTCAAAAAATATCCACATGTTATAAACAGGTATTAAAGAGGCCCAACCTGGTTTTCCAGCTTTTTCAAATACTTTCCATAAACAAATAACTTCAAAAACATAAACTGTAAAACTAAAGATGTAAGAACCCATACCTAATGTAGCAACATATCCTTCAAAAAATGATTCATAATAATCCATACTCATATACATACCTTCTTTCTATACTTATTTTATCATATCTTGTATCTATTTTAAAGTACAATTATTATATTCATTACATTTTTCTTCGAGTAATTTAAAATTACAACATCTTTTTAATACTGTATAATTTATTTTATTTACATATTTATCATAAAGAGTCTTAGATTTTTTATACAACTTTTCTGGATTACGATTTAGCCAATATAATTGTTCTTTCAAAAGTTTTATATATTTTGTATCTTTTACATCATATGTTTTTTCATTTAAATTAATTGCAATAATATTTTTATCAGTAACAGGTAACATATTATTAAAATTAATTCCCCCAAGTTTTCCATCATCTATTTTCAAAAAATCTATTTTAGTTTTAAGTTTTAAATGTTTTGGTTTAGGGCTAGAAAGTGGTGCAAAGTATTTACAATCGCCGACTTCAAATAAAACTCCAATAAATGGCCTATTTTCTTTATTTCCATAATTATATGGTACTTTGTCATCAAAATTTCTTAAATAGTCACAATAATTACTATCTAATTTTACTAATACTAATTTCTTTTTCATGTATGCCTCCTCATTAACTATAAGTTATCAAAAAAATATTATGTTGTCAACATATTTTCATACATTTGTTTGTGTTAATTTTAAAAATAAAAATTAGAGTTGTGCTCTCTAATTATTTTTTAAGTTCCTCTTTTTTTCAGGTGGGAATCACCATCTTTTTTAAGTTCCTCTTTTTTTCAGGTGGGAATCACCGTCTTTTTTAAGTTCCTCTCATAGTGGGAATCACTAGCTTTTTTATTTGCCTTAAGGCATTAATATTATATGTATAAATTATACATGCATTAACTTGTAATGCACATAAATTATAACATATTTATCACAAAATGTCCATATATTCTATTTATTTAAAATAGCATCAATTGGTTTCATCTTTGATATTTTAATAATTGGTAAAATACTTGCTATTAATGTTACTATAATAACTACTAAATATATAAAGACAAATTGTCTTATTCCTACCATAAATGGTGTAGTTAGCATTCCTATTTCTTTTGCTATATAAGAATTTAAATAATTAGATACAATAACAAGCAAAATAGAACTTATCGTACCAGATATAATGGAAAGTGTAAATCCTTCCCATAAGAAAATACTTATTATATCACTACTTCTAGCACCAAGTGCCCTTAATATTCCTATTTCTTTTTTACGATAATTGATGCTTGTAAAAATAAAGTTAGCTATTAAAAATACTGTAAACACTAATAAAACAATACTTGCATAGAATGCTAAAGTTTTCATAGCATCAAGAATTGCTTTTTCTTGATATAAAGTATTACTATAAGTTGTTTTAATGGCTAAAGAAGAATTAACTGGGAAGCTTGATAACGTTTCTTTAAAATCTTCTTCTAAAGTCATTGGATATAAGACACTACTTCTTTCATATTGCATTTGAACATAATTTTCTAATATAGAATTTGCAAAATAATTATATTCATAACCTTCATTGCTAAAATAAACTCCAACAACAGTAAAATCTTTATATTCTTTAATTAATTCTCTATCAAATAAAGCATAATATATCTTTAAATTAGCTTTTTTACCTATAATATTTTTTTCATTTATATAATTAGCGATAAATCTTTTTTGTAACACATCATAATCACCATAATTAGAGTTTAAATATCTTGTTAAATCACTATAATAATTTTCATCATTATAATTCAAGTAACTTATATTAAGAATAATTTCATTATCTTTTAAGCTGTTTGTTGTTTTCCAAGACTTACCATCAAAATATTCAAGCTTTTTATTTAAAGGTACTGAATAAAAACTTGGAGCCATAGAATCTTCATCATCTTTTATTTCAAATCCATCTACTAAAACTTCTAGTTCAACAGATGATCTTAAACTATTTGTTTTCTTGTTTTTTCTGTTTTTCATAAAGTCTTCATTAACAAATATTTTATATAAAACGTTTTCTTTATAATCATTTGAAGCATCTTTTAAATCATAGTTAATAATACCTACTATTTTAACTTTATCACTTGATCCAAAATAATAATTATATTTTGTATTTAAAATATCATCATAATTTTTAGGATTAAAGATATTTGAAGTTTTAAATTCTGTTTTAACAACAGTTTCATGAACTTCAACACCTTTTTTTATCATTAAGTCTGCTACATAATTAGAAATAACAATTTCATTATCTTTACTAGGATATTTTCCAATTAATTCTTCTTTCAATATCTTAGAAAGATCATCTGCCACGACTATCTCACTACTTGCTGAATAGTATTCATTTACATTGATATGTAAAAGACTTATTATACTTGAAGCTTCACTAAAACCTGAATTATCATAATATTTGTAAACATCATAAGGTGTTTTATTTATTTTATTATTTATTTTTTTAATACTATCATCATCCATTGGAAGATGGACCATTTCTTCATAACCATAAGAATTTTTAAATACATATTTTTTTTCTATTTCAATGAATTCTTCTTTATTTTTAGTAAGAATTGATGCATGGCTTACATCAAAATTAAAACTAGATAATGTATCAGCACAGCTTAAAAAACCAAGAGTTAATATTGTTAAAAATATTGTTAAACCCAACTTAAACTTTTTATGTTTTAAACTTCCAAATCCTAGTTTAAAACCATCTTTAAATGGCAAATGAGATTTAATTGTTTGATAAGTATTATTATTCTTATCTTGTTTAAAAGGTTTAGTATCATTAACTACTTTGCCATCTTTTATTTCAATAATTCTATCACCATACTCTTTTGCATACTCTTCATCATGTGTAACAACAATAACTAATTTTTCCTTTGAAGTTTCTTTTAAAAGTTCCATAACCTGAGTACCAGTTTCACTATCTAAATTTCCTGTTGGTTCATCTGCTAAAATGATTTTAGGATTTTTAATTAGTGCTCTTGCTATTGCTACTCTTTGCTTTTGTCCACCTGATAATTCATTTACCTTCCTTAATTTTAAATCTTTTAATTCTAATTTTTCTAATAAATCATCTATTTCTTTTTCTTTTATTTCTTTTTGTTGAATTTGTAAAGCTAAGATAATGTTTTCATAAACATCATAATCTTCTAGTAAATTAAATTCTTGAAAAATAAAACCAACATAAGTATTTCTATAAGAATCAAAATCTTCATATTTAAAGTTTTTACTACTTTTACCTAAGAATAATATATCACCTGAATCATACTTATCTAATCCTCCAAGTAAGTTAAGTAAAGTTGACTTACCACTTCCACTTTTTCCTAAAATAAAAGTCATTCCTTTTTTTGCAAAGGTTATAGAAACATCATCTAAAGCTTTAGTAGATTTACCTTTTTTTGATTTGTATGTTTTACTAACATTTTTTAATTCTATCATATTAATTCCCTTTCCATATAATAATATTAATCTAATATAATAATATAACACATAAATTCTAATAACAAACAATATAATTAAAACTGGCATTTTAATGTAAACTTATAATTATCTATTACAAATATTACATAGTTACTCTAATTCTTCAAGCATTAAAGTCTTTAATTTATCTATATCTGTAAAAAACAAATTTATACCCCTTTTCTTTAAACCAATCATATTTTTAAACATACTTTTTATTTCATATTGTAAAGATGTTGATACAACTAAAAAAACATTTATAGTATGTACATGTTCAATATAATTTCATACATTTGTTTGATATGCTTTGTATATCATTTTCATAACTTTATTATTATATAAATTAGACATTCGTTGACGCATTTTTATTGTTTTAAGATATTTTTTAGTTTATAATTATTTTTAGGAGATGATAAAATATGTTTTCTATATTAATTGCTAAAATGGCTTTGTTTGCAGGAAACCTGCTTCATAGAGGTAGTGCTCTACCAGGAAGTATTGCTTTAAAGCTTAATAAAAATATATTAGAAAAATTTAAATTACCTAAAAATATTATCGCAGTAACTGGTTCTGCAGGCAAAGGTACAACTTCTAAATTAATTGCAGAAACACTAAAAAGTCAAGGTTTTAAAGTTGTACATAACCATCGTGGAGGAAACTTAAAATCAGGAATTGTTACTATGTTAGTTGAGGCATCTGATTTATTTGGAAATATAAAAGCCGATTACTTAGTTTATGAAATAGATGAAAGATACTTTAAACAAGTTTATACTAAATTAGAGCCCACTACTGTAGTGATAACTAATCTTGTACGCGACCAACCACCTAGACAAGGAAATATTGATTTTGTATATAACGACATTAAAATGTGTTTAACAAGTAAAACACATTTAATTCTCAATGCTGATGATCCTTACCTACAAAAATTTGTTTTAGATTTAAAATGTCCAGTAACCTATTATAGTATTGAAGAAAACAAATATTCATATCTAAATAATGATTATGAAAACTTAGTAATGGAATATTGCCCAATATGTAATACCAAACTTAAATATAATTATTACCACTTTGAGATTTATGGTGACTACTACTGCCCTAAATGTTCATTTAAACGTCCTATTAGTAAATATAAAGTTACAAATATAGATTATGACAAAGGAACGATGACAATAAATAATCAATATGAAATTAAAATTTTAAATAATATTTTATATAACATTTATAATATTTTAGCTACAATTACAACATTAGATAGTTTGAATTTAAATCCAGATAAATTTATTCCATATATAAGTAAAAGTGAATATGACCATAAACTTTGTAATCATTTTAAAATAAATGATAAAGATGCCTATGTTTTCTATAGTAAAAATGAAAATAGTACATCTTATAATCAAGCATTACACTATATTAAAAGAAGTGATGATTTAAAAACTATAGTAGTTGGTTGGGAAGTAATAAGTCACCGTTATCCTTACAATGATGTTTCATGGATTTATGATATTAATTTTGAAATTTTAAAAAATAGTAATGTTGATGAAGTAATATGCGTTGGCCCTAACTGTTATGACATAGCAACACGTATCAAACTTGCAGGAATAGATGATAAGAAAATTATAACATTTAAAAATTTTAAAGATTCTTTAAACAAAACTTTAAACGACACTAAAGGGAATATATACTTTATTGTTAATCCAGATTACGTTATTCCCCTATTAAAAATATTGAAAGGAAGAAAATAATGAAACTAACTATAGCATATTTATATTATGATCTTTTAAATCTCTATGGAGAAAAAGGAAATCTAAAAGAAATTATTAAAGAACTTGAAAATCAACAAATAGATTATGAAATAAAGTATTTATCAATTAATGACAGTCTTATTTTTAAAGATTACGATTTAGTTATCATGAATGCTGGTACAGAAAATAACCAAAAAATTGTAATAAAACATTTGCAAAAATATAAAAAAGATATTAAAGATATGATAGAAAATAATAAGTTTTTCTTAATAACAGGTAATAGTGTTGACCTTTTTGGAAAAAGTTTAATTGAAAATAATAAAAAGCATAAATTATTAGGTATTTTCAAATATGATGTTATTAGAACTGAAAAAAGAATTGTTAATGATTCATTATTTATCAAAGATGAAAACGAATTAGTTATCGGTTTTCAAAATCAAAGTAGTTATATGAGTGAAGTTAAATATCCATTATTTAAGCGCGTTGTTGGTTTTGGAACCAATAATGAATTTGAAGGAATACATTACAAAAACTTTTATGGAACTTATCTAATTGGACCATTACTTGTTAGAAATCCAAACTTTTTCAAAGAATTTTTCAAGCAATTAATCTTATCAAAAGATCCAAATTACAAATTTAAAGAATTCGATTTAAACCTTGAAACAAAAGCTTATGATGAATTTGTATCATTACATTATAATAAATATAAAAAATCTGCTTCAAATTAAAGCAGATTTTTTTATATTATAATATGATGGATTTTTTCTTTTAAATTGTTTGTTTATTTCTTTTAACAACTAATACAGTTAAGCCTAATAATGTTAAAGCACTAATAACTATATAACTGATGACATTATCACTTGTATTTGGATTAGTTATACTAGTTGCTACTATTCCATATTGACTTAAATGTGATGTTTCAAATACTATATATCCATTTTCAACTTTGGCAGGGATTGTTTCTTTTACTTCATTATTATCAATATAAACAACCTCATATTTAGTATAGCCTTTTAAGTTGTCCGGTAATGCTATTTTAATTTTCATTTTAATATTATTAATTTTAACAATGTTAACTCCTTCAAGTACATTGATATCAACTAAAAATTTAATATTTTTATCAGCTAATTCTTTTTTAATATCAATTTGTTTAATATCTAAAGTATAATCTTTACTAACTTCCTTTTCAAAACTAATAATAGTTTTAATACCAGTAGTATTTTCAATTTCTTTTACAGTATCCTCATCACTACTATTTTTAATCCAAGAAGCATATAAAGTTACATTTTTATATCTTTCATAACCATTATCTTCTTTTATTAAAGTATCTTTTTCTACATCTGTTTCATTTTCTTTATCCCAGAATCTCCAATAAACATATTTTAATATTTCGCCACTTCCATCTTTTTTAGTATTCCATCCATTAAAAGTATAACCTTCTCTTACTGGAGTATATGGTAAAAGTGACATAGTAGTTCCTGAATTTTCTCCACCTATGTAATCATAACTATTAATTTCTTTACCATTTAGTTTTCCACCATTAGCATTTAATTTTAGTACGATTCCTTCACCAGAAAAAGTATCTTGCGTATAGGTTGCTGTTAATGTTATACAATCACGATTAGCAAAATAACTAGAATCAATTGATGTTACAAATTTTCCATCTAATTCCCATCCAGTAAAAGTATAACCTTTTCTTACTGGAGTATATTTTGTTAAATCAACTGTTTTAAATTCAGTACTTTTACTAGTTAACTTTACTATTTTTTCGCCATTTATTGTTCCGGCAAAACCATCAAGAGTTATATAATATGTACCAGTTCCTTGTAATGGTTTATCAGAAAATATTGCATATAAAGTTAAACCATTTGTGTATGTTCCTCCGACTACTTCCCCACTCCATCTAAACTCAGTTATTGCAATATCTTCACTTTCTTTTTCTCCAATAAAGCTACCCCAATAAGCAAATTCATTTTTACCATTAAATGGTACAATTTTTTTTGTTAATTCAGATAATTTAACTGTTGTTTCATCTTCATTAACATTAAATCTTATAATTTTTTCACTAGCACCATCAATACTAACATCTCCATCACTACTAGTTAATATTAATGTATATTTTCCATCATCACTAATTGTTAAAGCATTTGCACTTATTACACCACAAAAACCAACAACTGTAATAAATAGAAATAATAATATTTTTTTAAATTTCATTTTTCTTTTCTCCTTTTACTTCATTATAAGTTATAATATTTTATAAAACAACAAACTTACCATTAAAATCAATGCTTTTTGTGGTAAGTATTTATTATCTTGTTTAATTCCAATAAAAAAGATTGAAATAGGTAAAAAATATTTATTTCAATCTTTATATATATTTTAAGTAAATTACTTTCTATCTCCAGATTTGATTGCTGCTTGAGCTGCTGAAAGTCTTGCAATAGGAACACGATAAGGACTACAACTTACATAAGTTAAACCTACCTTATAGAAGAATTCAACACTTGATGGTTCACCACCATGTTCACCACAAATACCAAGTTTAATATTTGGTCTTGTTTGTTTTCCTTTTTCTACAGCCATTTTAATAAGTTGTCCTACACCTTCTTGATCCAATTTAGCAAATGGGTCTTGTTCGTATATTTTATTTTGATAATATGAATCTAAGAACTTACCTGCATCATCTCTTGAAAAGCCAAAAGTCATTTGTGTTAAATCATTTGTACCAAATGAGAAGAATTCAGCTTCTTCAGCAATTTTATCTGCTGTAAGAGCAGCACGAGGAACCTCAATCATTGTTCCAATATGATATTCTATATCAGAATTTTTTTCTTTTTTAACTTGTTCAGCTACTTCAACAACAATATCTTTAACGAATTTTAATTCTTTTTTATCTCCAACAAGTGGAATCATAATTTCAGGAACAATATTATATCCATCTTCTTCTTTAACTTCAATTGCAGCTTCCATTAAAGCACGAGTTTGCATTTTAGCAATTTCAGGATAAGTTACGGCTAAACGACATCCACGATGTCCCATCATTGGGTTAAATTCATGTAATGTGTTACATTTTTCTTTTAAGTGTTCTACAGTCACATTCATTTCTTTAGCTAGAGCGATTATATCTTCTTCTAAAGTTGGTAAGAATTCATGTAGTGGTGGATCCAAATATCTAACTGTCATTGGAAGTCCTTTTAATTCCTTATACATTGCTTTAAAATCACCTTTTTGGAATGGTATAAGTTCATTTAAAGCTTTTTCTCTATCTTCAACTGTTTCAGAAAGAATCATTTTTCTAATTTTAGGAATACGGCCTTCTTCAAAGAACATATGCTCAGTACGACAAAGTCCAATTCCTTCTGCTCCAAGTTCAATAGCTTTTTTAGTATCTCTAGGATTATCAGCATTTGTTCTAACTCCTAAAGTTCTATAACTATCAGCCCAACTCATTAATCTTCCAAAATCACCTGAAATACTTGCTGGAGCAGTTTTAATATCTCCTTTATAAATATTACCAGTTGAACCATCTAATGAAATATAATCTCCTTCTTTAAATGTTTCACCATTTAATGTAAAATATTTTTCATGTTCGTTAATATTAATTTCACCACAACCAGATACACAACAAGTTCCCATACCACGAGCAACTACGGCAGCATGTGATGTCATTCCTCCACGAACTGTTAATACACCTTGTGCTGCTGCCATACCTTCAATATCTTCAGGAGTTGTTTCAAGTCTAACAAGGATAACTCTTTCACCAAGTCCACCAACACCATGTTTTTTAGCATCATTTGCAGTAAAATAAATTTTACCTGCTGCTGCACCAGGACTTGCAGGAAGAGCACTACCTACCTTATAACCATTTTTTAAAGCAGTAGGATCAAAAGTTGGATGTAATAATTGATCTAGACTTTTAGCATCAATTCTTAAAACAGCTTCTTCTTTTGTTATTTTTCCTTCATCTACTAAATCACAAGCAATCTTAATCGCAGCATGTGCTGTTCTTTTACCATTTCTTGTTTGTAAAAAATATAATTTTCCTTCTTCAATAGTAAATTCCATATCTTGCATATCACAATAATGATCTTCTAATTTATTTGCAATTTCCATAAATTCTTTATAACATTCAGGTAAATCTTCTTGAAGTTTACTAATTGGTTGAGGAGTTCTAACACCTGCTACTACATCTTCGCCTTGAGCGTTAATTAAATATTCACCATAAATACCTTTTTCTCCCGTAGATGGATTTCTTGTAAAAGCAACACCAGTTCCACTAGTTTCTCCTTTATTACCAAATACCATAGATTGAACATTAACTGCAGTACCCCAGTCACCTGGTATATCATTCATACGACGATATACAATAGCTCTTGGATTATCCCAACTTCTAAATACTGCTTTAACTGCTCCCATTAATTGTTCAATTGGATCTTGTGGAAATTCTTCTCCATTCATTGAAGCTTTATAAACTTCTTTAAATCTTTTAACAAGCTCTTTTAAATCATCAACAGTAAGTTCAGTATCATATTTAATACCACGACTTTCTTTTAATTCATCTATAATTTTTTCAAAATATGATTTTGGAACTTCCATAACAACATCTGAATACATTTGAATAAATCTACGATAACTATCATATGCAAATCTTGGATTATTAGTTTTTTTAGCAAATCCTTCAACTGCAATATCATTTAATCCTAAATTTAAGATAGTATCCATCATACCAGGCATACTAGCACGAGCACCACTTCGAACAGACACTAAAAGTGGATCAGAATTATCACCAAATTTTTTACCTTGAAGTTCTTCTAAATCTTTTAAATTAGAAAGTATCTCTTCTTCAATTTCCTTACTTATTTTTTTACCATTTTCATAATAAGAAGTACAAGCTTCAGTAGTAATAGTAAATCCTTGTGGAATAGGAAGCCCTAAATTAGTCATTTCTGCTAAATTAGCACCTTTACCTCCAAGTAAATTACGCATAGAAGCATTTCCTTCTTTAAACTTGTAGACATATTTCATATAATCACTCTCCTATTTTTACCTACAGAAATATTGTACCAAATAAATACAATTAATTCTATAAAAATAGTAAAAAAGTAAAAAAAATACCTGTTTTAAACTAAAATTAATCATTTATATTTTTACCAACCTCATTAAAAATAAACTTAACTATTTTATCTATTGTTTTTTCTAATTTTAAAGAAACACTGTAAACATCACTTGTAAGTTTTGTTGTATAGTCTTTATTTTCATTAATAACATAATTAGAAATATCAACACTTTTTCCTTTTTTTAAATCTTCTTCAAATTTTTTTATTTGTTCTTCCGTTAAAATACTATTATCTCTTAATTTCTTTTCATAATAACCTGTTTTACCTGCAAATAAAATAACTAAAAAACATATAATAAAACATAATAATATAAATTTAAAAATACTTTCTTTTTTCATTTTAAATCACTTTCTAAAGCCTTAGCAAATGCTTTTATTGAATTATATACTTCTTGATATGTATTATCTTGTCCCCCTACTTCAATTATAAAATTATGACTATCAAAATATTGATAATATGTTATATCATTTCTTTTATAAATATTCCTCATTAATCCTTTATAATTATCATTTAAATAATTATTTAACTTTGTTACTACTTCTAAATTTTTATTAGAATTACTATGTTTCATACCTAATAAAAACATCATTTTAGCATAAGTTTTATTATTTATTGTAACTGTAGATAAACTTTTATCAATACCATCTCTATGTAAATCAATAAAATATATTATTGAAGGATATTTTCCTTTTATCTCTTTACAATACTTATTTGAAATATCATAACTATAATGATAAGGTAACCCTTGTTTTTTTATTTCTTTTATAACAGGACGCTCTTCTACTAAAGCATTTATTCCTAAATTATTTAATTCATCTTTTAACATATAACTAGCAAGTTTAACTGTAGGAGTTGTGTTATATAATTCGAAACCTTTATTACTATAACCTTCTTCATCATGCGTATTATAAATATATACTTTATAATCATCCTTTTTTATCAAATTAACAAAAGAAGAATTATTTTTGTTTATTATAATATTATTGTCTAAAATAGTTGTTTCTTTAACAACATCGTTAACAATACTTTTAGATATTTCTTTTAACATATTATTATATTTCATACTACTTATTTGTTCTTCATTATATATAAGATAGTTAATTAAACTTGTATTTAATATTTTACTTCCTGTTATATAAAAACTAATTAAAAAAAATAAACAAAATAATATAAATTTAAACTTTTTCATAAAAATTCCCTTTCTAAAAAAAATTATATTATTAAATTAAATATTATTTTGTCATATTTTATATATTTATTTCATGAATTGTATTGTTTATTCCTGTTGATATTAAATTACTTAATTTATCTATTACAAAATCAACTTCCTTAGGAGTTACCATTAAATTATTACCAATTGGAGTTAATACATCAAAGATTAAACTTCTTTTTTCATTATTTGTTAAATTACCTAATTTACCAAAAAAATATGTTTTTTCATTATTTGTAAGATTTAAATCTTTTTCCTTTAAATAGTTTTGCATTGAAGTTGGTATTAACTTATTTATTGGATTATTTATATTTTTTATGTTATAACTAAAATGCTTTTCCATATAATTAATTGTATCACTTACTATTGTAACAGCATCTACTACCATTGGTACTCCAATTGCAATAACAGGTATATTTAATGTTTCATAACTTATTTCTTTTCTTTCATTACCTATTCCACTTCCTGGATTTATTCCTGCATTTGTTATTTGAATTGTTTTACAAACTCTATCAATTGAATCACTTGCTAAAGCATCAATTACAATTAATAAATCTGGTTTTTCAAGTTTTATTATACTAGATATAATATCACTAGTTTCAATACCAGTTGTTCCTTTTACACCAGGAGAAAATGCCTCAGTTATTTTATAACCTTTTTCTAAACTTTTATAATAATCATAAATATGTTTTGTTACAATTATATTTTCTATTACTTTAGGCCCAAGTGAATCAGGAGTTGATTTTATATTACCAAGTCCTATTATTAAAGATGAATAATCTTTTTTTAAAGATGTTTTATTAATTATTTTATGTAATTCTTTAATAAGAATATTTAAAACATTATTATAATTATCTTTATCTGTTATATCTTCAAAAAAGATTGTTGTATAATTTCCTTTTTTCTTTCCTATCAA
>OLNZ01000662.1_pt1 | contig 31362 bp, 32 predicted proteins | sample 1672981 | NCBI WGS metagenome assembly OLNZ01 (sample SAMEA3136743, study PRJEB25190) | human gut metagenome | biome: human gut; feature: human-associated habitat; material: faeces | place: Austria | collected 2013 | reverse complement strand
GATGGATACGCCTACGATGTTTTTCGGGGGTCCTCAATTTATTCTAAATATAAAACTCCTGCGTTGGGCGATTTTTTGAAATTAATAAATTAAGTCTGAATGGTAACAACCATTTGGTTACTATTTTTCTATATAATAAGAAAGATTAGCTCAAACTAATCTTTCTTTCTGTATGTTGTTACATTGACAAAATCTCCATTTCTATTGCCATTATATCCATTCCTTATATTTTTTGATATAAATTCTTTTTGTAATGCTTGCAACAAAGCAATAAAGAATTGTCACAGCAAAAATCATTATTATATACTTGAATGCTATTGGAACTAGTCCTATCATCGCTCCTAGCGTTGTAAACGGAACTAGTATTCCTATTAGTATTAAAGCTATTGATGAAATATATACTGTTTTATTGGCATTGCTTTGTATAAAAGGAATTTTTGCTGTTCTTATTATGTGCATACCAATTAGATTTGAAACTATACTATACGTGAACCATATTGTTTGAAAATGTGCTACATCTCTTACGGAAAATTTAAACCATAATAATATAAATACAATTATATCAAATAAAGAACTGATTGGTCCCATAAATAGCATAAAATTTTTCAAACTTTTTATATCGAATTTTTTAGGTTTTCTTAAATATTCTTCATCAACATTATCAAAAGGTAATGTCATTTGTCCAAAATCATATAAAAGTCCTTCTACTAAAAGTTGTATCGGTGTTTCTGGTAAAAATGGTAAAAATACACTTCCAATTACTACAGAAACAACTTCTCCAAAGTTAAAGCTTGTAGCCATTTTGATATATTTCATTAAATTTGCAAAAGTTTTTCTTCCGTTCCTTTACTCCTTCTAATAATACATTTAAATCTTTCTCTAAAAGTATTATGTCTGCTGATTCTTTTGCAATATCAACAGCCGTATCAACTGATATTCCAACATCTGAGTTAATAAGTGAAGGACTATCATTTATCCCATCTCCTATATATCCCACTATGTTGTCTGATTCTTTTAGTATTCTGACGATTCTAGCTTTTTGTATTGGTGAAAGTTTTACAAATATATTAGTATCCTTCAATGTTCTTAATACTGCTATATCTGATAATTTGTCTAGATTATTTCCTGATACTATTCTTTTTGATTGTATATTTACTTTTTCACAAATACATTTCGTTACCTCCTCGTTGTCTCCTGTAAGTACAATCACTCTTATTCCAGCATCATTGAGTTTTTTGATTGATTCTTTAGCACTTTCTTTTGGAGGATCTAGAAAGCCAATGAATCCAAGCAGAACCATGTTCTTTTCGTCTTTTATACTGAACTTTTTTATGCCATCTATATCATTTTTTTGGCAAACAGCAACAACTCTTAGACCTTCTTCATTTAATTTTTTAGCAATCTGTCTTATATTATTTTTTATTTCTTTTGTTATTTTTGATACTTTGCCCTTGTAATCTACCAATGTACAAATGTTTAATATCTCTTCAACTGCACCTTTTGTTATCAACTGAGTTTTTCTTTCATCTGTTACAATAACAGATAAGCATCTTCTTGAAAAATCAAACGGAATTTCATCTACAATTTTATATTGTTTTGTTAGTTGTTCCATATCATTTTCTATTGCTCTTTTTATTACTGCTTCATCAATACTACCTTTTAATCCTGTTTGAAAATATGAATTTAAAAAAGCATGCTTTAAAATTCTTGTGTCTTCATTTCCATATATGTCTAAATATTTTTCAAGAATAATTCTGTCCTCTGTAAGTGTTCCAGTTTTATCTGTACATAATATGTTTATTGCTCCAAAATTCTGTATGGAATCTAACTTTTTTACTATTGTTTTCTTTTTAGACATTCTAACTGCCCCTTTTGACAAGCTTGATGATAGAATGACTGGTAATAGAAGTGGTGTTATACATATTGCAATTGCTACAGCAAAAGTAAATGCAAGCACTATATCGTGCTTTTCAACATTTAATAAAAACACTATTGGTATTAAAATAGTCATAAATTTTATTAATAACTTACTAATACTTTCAATTCCTTTTTGAAATGCTGTTTTTTCTTTTCCTGTAGTTATGGTATGAGCTATCTTGCCAAAGTAAGTAGAATCTCCTGTTTTTATAACTACTCCTTTAGCGGTACCTGATATTACATTTGTTCCCATGAAACAAATATTGTTTAGGTCATTTATGTTATCTATATTTTTGTTCTCTACTTTATCATCTTTTCTTATACTATCTGATTCTCCAGTTAAAGAAGATTGACCTATATATAAGTCTTTAGATTCGATAATTCTTAGATCTGCTGGTATCATACTACCTGCAGACAGTAAAATCATGTCACCTATTACTACATTTTTTATTGGTATTTGAACCTTTTTTCCATTTCTTATAACAGTAGTTGTAGTTGCAACCATTTCTTTTAGCTTTTCTGCTGCTTTATTTGACCTATATTCTTCAAAAAAATCGAGTAGTGTACTTGCTGTAACTAATATTGCTATCACTATTATGTTTGCATAATTTGGATTTGCCGCTAAGTAAATATCGGTATATATTAAAATTACTACTATTCCTAATAATATACAATTAAAAGGTGTTATAAAACTTTGCCAAAGATAATTGTACCATTTTTTAGTTCTTGTTTGTTTAATCTCATTTAATCCATATTCCTGCAGTCTACTTATTGCTTCTTTTTCTGAAATTCCATCTTTGCTCACACTGTTTGTAGACATGAATTTTTCTTTCGTAGCCAAGGCATCATTAGCATACATTTTATATATATCTACGTTTTCTTTATTTTTTGTCATTTTATACTCATACTCCTATTGCTTTAGTTTTCCCTTATATTCTAGATAAAATACAGCTAATTTCTTATTATTTTTTTATTAAATCTATAAATCGTTATATATGGTATACAATACTTTTCTTAATTCTTTAGCATCTTGAACATAGTGTTCAGGTTTAATTAACCAATTTTTATGGTTTTCGTCATTTATCTTTAGGTGGTCAATAGTAATACAAATTACTTTTTTATTTAGTTTTTTTTCAAAATTTTTGCCAAATACAATGTCATCACTATGATCTCCAATATAAATATATGTACCATCTTCATTATTTGGATTTAGTATTTTGTCACATAATATAAAACTAGTAGCATTAGGTTTTTGCTTGTTAACTGGAATGTCATCATATCCTATAATTGTATCAATACAGTCATGAATATTATAATATTTTAGTGTATGACTAATAGTTTCTTTGCTATTTTGAGAGCATATTCCCATATTACATGATTTTAATTCTCGTAGTAATTCACTCATGCCTAAAAACATATTTGGAATTGTTTTGTTTTTCCTCTGTTCCGGTACCCATAATTTTCCTGCTTTTTCTAGTTGTTCATCTTTAATTCCATATTCATTCAGATATAAATCTTGCCAATTAGCATATTTATGATTAGCTTCTTGGTAGTTATTATAACTTGTTAATGCTTTTGGAAGATGTTTTTCAATGTCTCTATCAAAATGTTTAAGTACCTCTATAGTAACTTCTATATTTTTCTTTGCACTGTTAATTATTGTTCCATCATAATCCCATACTATCCCTAATATTTTATTCATTATTTTTTCTCCTTTAGGAATTATTCGAAGTAAGATAAAATTTCATTTAATTGTCCTTCTTGAGTTGTTGTTATTATTATTGTAATCATGTAATTATCTTTTGTTTTTACATAGTAAGCTTGTTCTAGTTTTATACCAGAAATTTCTGCTGTTGTTTTTAGACAGGTATACTCTTCTCCTGCTATTTTTACAGTTGCTGGTTCATCTGTTTTATATGATATTTCTTTTATTGATTCAAATTGTTTTTTTAATTCTTTCATATAAAGTTCCGGATTTTGATTCTCTGTCTGTTCTATAAGTACTATATTTGTATTGGCACCAGTTGTTGTGTCACTTACTAGCATATCATATATCGATGTGTCAATTGCTGATTCTATGTTTTCTTTCTGTTCTTCATCTACTGCTTCTGATGTTAGTAATGTGATTAGTTGTTCCATATCTTTTTTTGAATATTTTGTCCAATTGCTAGGCATATTAAATTTAATTTTTGCAAATTCATTAATGTATTGGTTTTCTTTCCATTTACCTTCTACTGACTTTTTTTCATTTCCTTGTCAGCTTGCTCATCATTACTGGTCTCTTCTGTTGTCGAGATATTTTCTTGTATATGTTGTTGGCTAGGAGCTTCAATTGCATTGAGTTTATTTTCTGATTCAATATTCTTTTCTTCCTTCTTTTTTCCGCAACCTGATAAAGTTAATACTAACATACATAAAATTATTAATACTGTAATTGTTTTTAAAAATTTTTTCATTTTTTCTCCTATCTTTTATAAACTTTTTAATTTTGATTCCAACGGATCATTTTTATATCTTTATATTTGTCTAATACATCCATATATTTTCTATATTCTTCTTCCCATAACATATCTGGGACTTTATCAAATGCATCAAATACTTTTTCCGCTTCTGCTAAAAATATAAGCTGATCTTGACTACTTAATTTTTCATATTTTTTCGAAAACTTATATAATTTGTCTAACATTTGATTTGCTTCTATAAAGCTATAAAAGTCTTTTACCTTCATGCCTGCTGTTTTTATTTGAACATATGCAAATATACCTAATATAAATATTATCATTATTAATATGTATATTATTCCAATTAATAACATCCTTTGGCTCCCTTTCTTTTCATTTGCTTTTCTTTACACATTATAGCATATTTATCCATTTTTAGCAAACTATTTTATCATGCATAATATCGACTCAAGTCCTATATTTATATCTATTTGTCCTTGTTTGCTCTTGTAATCTAGTTCTATTAATTTTTGTAATACATTTTTTAGTTCATCTTTTCTAAAATATGTTGCTTGCTTTTTATATTTTGTAATTAAAAATGTTTGATTTGTTTTGAGTTTTAAGTTTTCTGCTATATCTTCATTATTTTCCATTGCTAATATAGTTATGTATATTTTTTTAAAATGATTATATAATGTTATGAGAATTTTTTGTATGGGTTCTTTATTGTATAACAATTCTTGTAATATTTGCAATGCTTCTGTTATTTTTCTTTGTCCCAGACTATCTGTTAAATCAAATATTACACTATCTAACTCTTTTATTGAAAGCTTATCTATATCGTCAGTTGTTATTTTGCCATTTTCTCCTGCATATTCTATTAGCTTCCTTATCTCATTTATTAGAGTTAACATCCTAGTTCCACATGTTTCTATAAAATACATTATTGTTTTATCATCTATATTTACCTTATAAGCAGTACATATCGCTTTTATTTTTTTTGATATCTGTATTGGATTTAGTTCTTCAAAATTACAAACTATTCCTAATTTTTGAATTGTTTTGACAAGTTCATTAGTTCCAATCTCTTGTTCTATAAAGACTAGTATAGCAAACTCGTTAATTGTTTCAATGTTTTCTGCAATGTATGTAGATATTTTTTCTATTAGAGATTTATTTGCCTGATTCTTCTTTGCTGTTTTTTCTTCTTTTTTCTTAGTTCGGGTTTCTTTCTTAAATAATCCTGAATTTTTGACTATTATTAACTTTTTAGAGTATCCAAATGCTGGTGTTTCTATGTCTGAGATCAAATTATTTACATTTTTTTCATCTATCTGTATATAGTTTATTCCATTTACTAATTCTCCAAAATTCTTTTTAATCTTTTTTATGCTTTGCTCAAGCAAATATTGTTCTTCACCATATAACAAATATAAGCTTTCTAACTTTCCTGTTTTTAGATTTTTTTCTAGTTCCTCAAATGTCATTGTTTTCTCCTCAAAAATTATTAATACTTATAGCTTTTGTGAAAATTTTGCTGAATGAGCATGGCATATTGCAGCAGCCATACTATCTGTTGTATCATCTAACTTTGGTAATTTTTCTACATTAAGTATTGTTTTTACCATTTTTTGTACTTGTATTTTATCAGCTCGTCCATATCCTGCAACTGCTTGTTTTATTTGGAGTGGTGTATATTCATATGTTGGTATATTTTTTTTGCAGCTAGCTGTTAATATTATTCCTCTTGCTTGTGCTACATTTATTGCTGTTTTAGCATTATTGTTAAAAAATAATTCTTCTATTGATATTGCATCTGGTTTATACTCATCTATTATCATGCTTATATCATCAAATATCTTTGTAAGTCTTAATGGGAAAGATACCCCTGCTTTTGTGGTTACTGCTCCTGAATCTATTAATTTAAATTTATTACCGATATAGTCTATGATGCTATATCCTGTTATTGCATATCCTGGGTCTATTCCTAAAATTCTCATTTACTGTTCCCTTCCATATATTATTCTGAATACTTCAGCCACACTCCAGCTCTGTGCTATTGCTCCTTTTGGTAAATATGGCATTTTTGAATCGTATATTTCACTTATTGAACCTATGCAACCTCTCTCTTTCATATCTTTTGTAAAGGTTTTTTCTGTTTTTTCTTTTAGCAAAGCTATTTTTTGTTTTAATTCTTCTCTTTTCTTTTTGTCTTTTTCTTCTTTTAGCATGTTTTTTAATCCATCATAGTATAAACCTAATAGCCATACCCATGTTATTCCTTGATGATAGCTTGAGTCCCTTTTAAAGCTATCTCCTTCATATGTGTCTATATATCCTTTTTCTCCTTTTGCTAATGTTTTTAATCCATATTTATTTAATAGTTTTTTTTCTACTGTTTCTATTATATTTTTAGCAATTTCCGAATTTGGTTCTATTACAGGATTACTTAGTGATATACTGAATAGTTGATTTGGTCTTATTTTGGCATCTCCTAATACGTCATATAAGCATTTCTTTTTGCTATTGTAAAATTTTTCTTTAAATGTCTTTTTACAATCTTCAGCCATTTGTTCATATTTTTTAGATTCTTTTCTGTCTCCATATTTTTTGCATAATTCTGACATTATTTTTAGGCTGTTATACCATAAGCTATTCACTTCTACTGCTTTACCGTTTCTTGGTGTAAAGCAGTGATTCCCATATTTTGCATCCATCCATGTATTTTGTGTGTTTTCTGTTCCAGATACAATTAATCCATCTTCATCTAAATATATATTATTATTATCGATGTCAATTCCTTTTGTGTAATTTTCTATTATTGATTTTAGTTTTTTATATATATTTTGTTTTACAAATTCATAGTCTGAAGTATAATTTAAATACTTTTGAACTTGTTCAAATAATAAGAGTGAAGCATCTACACTATTATACAGTGGTCTATTGTCATATCCAGAATATCCATTTGGCACTAGTCCAAATTTAATATCTCTAGTAAGTGTTAATAGTACTTCTTTGGCACATCTATATTGTTTTGTCATTAGTAATAGTCCTTCGAATGAAATTAATGCATCCCTTCCCCAATCTAAGAACCATGGATATCCTGCAATTATAGTATGGTATCTAAAGCTTGGTCTATATACTACAAAATTGTCCATTGCTATAGAAAAATATTTTAGTGTTTCTAATTTTTTGGCTTTTTCTTTGGATAATTTTGTTAGGTCCTCCTTTGATTCTATAAAACCTGCTTTGTACATCAGCTCATTTATTCTAATAATTTCTTTATTTATAATAGTTCTTGTATTTATTTCTTCTATATTTTCTTCCAAAGAACATATAAAGCTTAATTCGGTTTGTACTTTCCCTGGTATTTCTATCTCGTATCTGCCTGGAACTAGTAAGTTTTCTTCAGGAAAGAATCCTCTTTTTTCTTCTTCAATATAATACATGTTTTTAAAAGTATCATTAAAGTGTTCTATATATGTACCTTTTGTCATATATATATATATTGGATAATTTGTATATTCATCTATCTGTAGTTTTACTTTTTGCTTTTTTATTTCTTGCTTAAAATTGAATACATGGTTTGTACTCATTGTATGAAAGTCTCTAAAATTCACTATTGGAGTAACTGTAAATTTTGCTTTTGCTCCGTCATTTCTTATTTTATACAATATGCATACTGTATTTTTTCCATATTCCATGCAGATAATTTTAGTTATTCTAATATCTCCTATTTTATATGTAAATATAGGCATATATTCTTTTTCAAAGCTCTCCAAGTATTTGTATCCATCTGATATGTAATTTTTACATATATTTGAATATAAATCATATTTTTTATCTTCTACTTCTATACTTTCATCTACTTTGGATAGAATTACGTGTCTTCTTGCTGGTGGTGCCAATGGTGCTACTAACAGCCCATGGTATTTTCTTGTATTGATTCCCAATACACTTGATGAAGCATAGCCCCCAATTCCATTTGTTATGAGCCACTCTTTAGTTATTCCTTCTCTTAAGTCCAATTGTTCTTTATCCAATTTCATTTGTTCTTCCTCCATTATTTACTTTTCTTCTTTTTCGTTTCTTGCATTTCTTTTAGGAATCTTTCTTTCTCCTTTCTCTCTGCTTCGTCTGTCATTTTTTTTGCCTTCTCATGTATTTTTTTGTTGATAGTTGCTGTTTGTTCACTTTCTCTTATTGATGCTATTCTATCTTGATATTTATTACTGAATTTGCTCTTTCCTCTTACTCTTTTCGGTTTTTGGTTCTTTGGTTTTCTATTCGTTTTGATTTTTTTCTTTATTTCTTTTAATTTTGAATTTAACAATACATATTGTTTGTCTGTCTTCTTGTCTTTGAATTTTAGGTCATTAACTATGATTTCTATTATTTGTTTTGCAGTCTTGTCTGGATTATGTCTAATATGCTCCTCTTCTATATAAGATACATCTGCTCTTATGATATCTATGTCTTTTATGTTTTGCTTGTCGATATCTATTAAATTTGAACCCGATTTATTATATTTTCTTAATATTTCTGGTACAATGACTCCATTGTCGCAAATGCAAAAGTCGATGATTTTTGTGCCTGCATGGTCTGTAATGGCTTGTATATGATCTGCCAAAGAATAATCATCTGTATGTCCATTTTCTGTCATTATGTTTGATATATATATTTTATATGCTTTGCTTTCTCTTATCGTCTTTGCTACATTCTTTATCAGTAAGTTAGGTATAACTTCTGTATATAATGAGCCTGGTGCAATAACTATTGCATCTGCTTCTTTTATTGCTTCTACTATTCCTGGAGTTGTTCTACAATTTGTTGGTTTTATATATACTCTATTTATTTTTGTTACTTTGTTTGTTGTTATTTCAGCAATTTTTTCTTTTTCTTCTATAACTGTTCCATCTTCTAGCTCAACGCATATATGCATTTCATCTAAGGTTGCTGGAAGTACTTTCCCTACCATGGATAATATACTATTACTTTTTTCTATTCCCTTTGCAAGGTCATTGTTTGCTTTTTCCACAGCATTTAAATAAATATCTCCAAAAGTCATATTATTCATTGGTAAATTCATAACTTTTGCCATTTCTTCACTTTCTTTTGATAGTGCGACTATACTATTTCTTATATTATCTGTTGGTCTTCTTTTTGTCTTGTTTCCATAACTTGATACTGTTATAATTGCAGTAATATTATTTGTATAGTTTTTTAGTCCTGTTAGTATTTTATTTAGCCCTATCCCTCCTCCTATTACTACAATTTTAGGTCCTTTATCTTTTGTGTCTCCTAGTTCATTTATAGTTTTAGCATCTTGCAGAATTGCAAGCTCTAGTGTCCTTTTTTGCATAAATACTAGACCTATTATAAAAAGTGTAATTCCTGCTACAAATATAAGTACTATTTTTATAATATCCATTAGTTCTAATCTATCTAATACTAAAATTTGTGCAAATCCGTAGCATGATAATATTATACCTATTAGCATTAGAATTATCCATCTTTTAATTTTTGTGCTATTTTTAAGCCAACTAAAGAAATTTTTCATTTTATTATCAATCCTTTCATAGTGTGTGTATTGATTTTGCTTTACAACTTTTATAATTTTAATCTTATTCCCCTAATATTTTAATTTCTAGTTCCAAATCTACTCCATATTTTTCTTGTACTATACTTTTTATATGTTTTATTAATTTCAAAACATCTTGTGCTGTGGCATTTCCTTTATTTAGTATAAAGCCTGCGTGTAAGTCAGAAACATACGCATCATTAATATTATATCCCTTTAATCCACATTTGTCTATAATTTCTGCTGGAATATATTCATTTTTCCTTTTAAAAATACTGCCTGCACTTGGGAAATTAATCGGTTGCTTTGTTTTTCTTTTTTCTATATTTTCCTCCATTTTTTCTTTTATTTTTTGTTTGTCTTCTGTTTGTAATTTGATTTTGCTTGATATTATTATATCATTTGTTTTACTAAAGATGCTGTCTCTGTATGAGAATTTCTGTTCATTATTTTCTATTGTGTGTAGTTTTAAATTTTTATCTAAAAACGTTGTACTTATTATGATATTTCCAAATTCTCCTCCATATGCTCCTGCATTCATTTTCACTGCTCCTCCAAGAGTTCCTGGAATACCACATGCAAATTCTAAGCCAGACAATCCATTTTCATATGCTGTTCTTGCTAGAACTGGAACAGCAACACCTGATCCTACTTCTAATTTTTCTCCATCTATCTGTATATTTTTAAAATTAGGTTTTATTGTTATACCTCTAATCCCATTATCTTTGACTAGTAAATTAGTTCCATTGCCAATGCAAGTTACATCCGTTCTACTTTCTTTAGCTATCTTTAAAACATGTTTTAATTCCTCCAAATCATTTACAACTATAAAAATATCGGCAGGTCCACCAATTTTAAATGATGTATGTTTGCTCATTGGTTCATTAATTAAAACTCTGTCTTTATTAATTTTTTCTGTAAATTCATTATATAAATCTTCCATTTTTATCTCCTAATTTATATTATTCAAGCTATTGCAATTTTATCATTATTTAATCGAAAAGTAAAGTCGATGGAAAAATCTATATTTTCATTGACAATTTTAATTATGTGTTATAATATGTTATTGTTTGGAGGAGTATATGTTAGATGATTTATTAATCCCTGAAGATAAACGTATTAGTATTGATTTGCATAATATGGAGCTTTTAGAAGCTGAGTATTATTTGAATAAGTTGTTTGAAACTTTGCCTCAAGATATTTTAGAGGTTGTTGTTATTCATGGATATCGTAAAGGACACATTTTGTTAGATATGGTTCGCAAGGATTTTAAGCATCCTAGAATCAAAAAAAAAGTAATTCCTTTCAATAAAGGAATTACCTTGTTTTTGCTTTAGTTATTTATTAATTTTTTCTATGTCTGGATCTGTTTGTATTTCATCATATATATTTACTTTTCTCCTATTATTAATTTCTTCAGCTGAATAGCCCATGTTTTTTAATTCTTCTGTTTTATAGTTTGTTATTATACTATATTTATCATTCTCTTTAACTATTTTAACTAATACTTTTTTTTGTTCTCCGTGATTTAATTCTTATAATATAGCTTAAACCGTTTTCATATATTATGCTTGAATTTGGAACTCTTAATCCTTGTTCCTTCCACCATATAATGTCTAATGAAATTTTGCGATATCCTGTTAAGTATTCTACACCTTGATTTATTTTGAAAATTACTAATCTCCCATCTTTCTCTTCTTTTATCCTTGCAACTTCGGCTGGAATTTCTTTGTTTGTAGCTAGTTTTAACTTTACATTATCACCTATTTTCGCTTTTTTTGCTTCATCTGATTTAGTTGATACTGCTATGTAACATTCAAAATTGTCTATTATTTTTCCCTCTTTTGTACTAGTTGTTACTATTTGCCCTGTTATTAAATGTAGATTTTCTAGCATTTCACTAGTGATGCTGTCTAGATTTTGAAATGTCAGCTTTTCCTCTAATCCATCTACTCTATATGATACTATTCCACTACTTGGAGCCTTTTCATATTTTGAATTGTTTTTTAATTGATTTTCTATTTCTATTCTTTGGTTTATTAGATTGTTTATGTAAGAGCCTGCTGGGCTTAATTCACCTGATATTTTAGCTTTTTTTGTAATGTATAGATTAATATCTGTTTTATATTCTTTTATTTCTTGAATGTTATTGTTTTTTTGTATTCCATTTATTTTGCTTTCAATTTGCTTATCTAATGCTCTTATGTCGCTTGAGGGTATTTCAATTTGCCCTTCCATTGCTTTTTGTATCTGATTATTTAATTCTCTGATTTTTTCATTTAACTCTTGCTCGTTTTTTACTTCATACCTGAATATCTCTTCGCCAACTGAAATACGTTCCCCTTCATTTTTTATTTGAACTAGTTTTTCTTGTTCTGATGATGAAGTTTTTATTACTTGTTCTTCTCTTATAACATATCCTGTTACACTTTCGCTTTGTTCTATAATTCCTTGTTCTATTAGAAAAGATTCTGTGGGATTAATAAGTAGTTTTATTATTTTGTATATACAAAATATTACTGCAAATATTATTAAAGATAACAAAGTTACTTGTATTATATGTTGCTTTATTTTGCTAATTGTAGTAGTTTTTCGCTTTTTGTTTTTACTGACTTGTTTTTTTGCATTTTCTTTAACCTTTGCCATCCTCATGTTTTCTCCTTCCTCATAAATTCGGAATATTTGTGTTTTTTACTTTTGTATTTTCTCTTAAATATCATATTGTTGATTAATTATCCATCATTATTTTTAAGTTTTCTTCTATACTTTTTTCCCCATCTAGCCAAATTGTTGCCTTGTTTCTTCTAAACCAAGTTAACTGTCGTTTTGCATAATGTCTTGTTTCTTTTTTTATTTTATCTATCATTTCTTCTTTTGTGCTCTTATTTTCTAAGTATTCGATTACTTCTTTGTATCCTAACCCCTGCATTGCTGTAGGAAAGGAATCATATTTTTTTAGAATTTCTTGGACTTCTTCTATCAAGCCTTGATTTATCATTTCATCGACTCTTTTTTCTATTCTTTCATATAATTTTTCTCTGTTCATTGTTATTGCAAATGTCTTATAATTGTACTTTACTTCGTTTTTTCTTGATTCTTTTTCTTGTTCTGTTTTTGTTTTGCCGGTTTTATGGTATATTTCTAATACTCTTATAATTCGTTTTTTATCATTTATACTGATTTTTCTCATTGCGTCTGGATCAATTTGTTTTGCTTTTTCATATAACTGTTCTAATCCTTCTTCTTCTGCCATTTGATTTAACTTTTTTCTATATTCTATATCTATTCTCTCATTTTGGAACTCAATCCCATATATTAAACTATCAATATACAAACCTGTGCCGTCCTACTATTATTGGTGTTTTTCCGTTATTTATTATTTTTTCTATTGCTTTTTCAGCATCATTTTTAAAGTTCGAAACACTATATCTTTCTTCCGGTGATAAAAAGTCTATCATATAATGCTTTATTCCTTGCATTTCGTCTTCACTTACTTTTGCTGTTCCGATGTTCATATCTTTGTATATTTGCATAGAATCTGCTGAGATAATTTCTCCATTTATTCTTTTGGCAAGTTCAACTGCTAATTTGCTTTTCCCTGAAGCAGTTGGACCGCCAATAACATATATAATTGGTTTCACAAGATTTCCTTTCTTAGCTAATATTTATTGCTTATGAGTTTAAAACTTATATCATTTTCTTCTATTAAATTTCTTTTCTAAATCAATTTTGTCCATTTTTATTGCTGTTGGTCTTCCATGTGGGCATGTGAAGGGATTTGGTAATACTAGTAGTTTTTTCATTAAGGTATCTACTTCCTCTTTGGTAAGTGCCATATTTGCTTTTACTGCTGCTTTGCAAGCAATTGTTGCTATAAATCTATCTTCTTTTTCTTGTTTTGCCGTTATTGCAACTGTGTCAATCGTATCTAATATCTCTAAAAATAATTCTTTTGTATCCATATCCATACAAATGGCTGGTACTCCTATAAGTCTTACTGTATTTTCGCCAAATTCTTCTAACATGAAACCTGCTTTTTTAAATAAATCTAAGTTTTCTTTTACTATGGCTTTTTCCTTATGTGATAATGTTATAATATCTGGTAATAGCATTATCTGAGATTCCTTTTCTGCATTTTTATAATAGTTTTCTTTTATTTCTTCATACATTACTCTTTCATGTGCTGCATGTTGGTCTATGATGTACATTTCGTTTCCCATTTCTATTATAATATATGTAGAAAAGACGGTTCCACAGTACTTATATGCTGGAACTTGGGTATATTCTTCTTCATCTTCAAACATGGAAAGTGTTTTTTGAGTATCAGCAAAAGTATAATTTGTTACTTTCTCAACATTTTCTGCTTTTTCTTCTTTTTGTATTCCAAATGTTTCATTATACATTTTTTCAAAGTCTTTATTTGAGGCTTGTGTATTTTCTAATTCAGTGTTTTGGCTATCAGTTGGTGTGTATGCTTTATCGTTTTTATATGCAAATATTTCCTCTATTGCATTTTTTTCAACATTTTCTTCTATAACGTCATTTCTCTTTTTGAATATTCCAAATAATCCAGTTTTCTTTCTTTCTGATTCATCAGTTATTGGTTCGAATTTTTGAGTTGCTTGCATATCAATACTTGTAATTTTTTCTTCTTCTTTGTTAGAATTTATTGTTTTTGGCATTGGTTCTTCACTTTTATTTTCTGTTTTAATATTATTTTCTGAAGGTAATTCTTGTATAGTTTCTTCTTTTTCTGTGTTTTTTACTAAATCTCCCTTTAAAAGTCCTTCTCTAATTGAATGATATACTGCTTTGAATACTCTTTGTTCTTCTTGAAATCTTATTTCTAATTTTGTTGGATGTACATTTACATCTATTTTTTTAGGGTCTATTTCTAAATTAAGTATCAAAAATCCAAATTTTCCTATAGGCAAAAAACCTTTAAATGCCTGTTCTGCACCTGCTGACAAGGTTTTATCTTTAATAAATCTTTTATTTACAAAAAACATCTGGTATGCTCTATTATTTCTTGCTATTTCTGGTTTTCCAATTACTCCTGTTATTTTAATATCTTCATATTGATAGTCTACATCTATTAATCCATCTATTGTTTCTTTTCCATATATGCTATATATCGCCGTTTTAATATCTCCATTTCCATTTGTTTGTATTATAGTTTTGTTTTCATTTGATAGTTTTATTGCTACATTAGGATTGGATAGTGCTATTCTTATAACAGCATCTTCAATATATCCGAAGTTCAGTATAATCCTTTTTTAAGAATTTATATCTTACTGGTGTATTATAGAATAAATTGCTTATTGTTATTGTTGTTCCCTTTTGTGCTCCTGTTTCTTCTTGTTCTATTATGTCTCCACCTTCTACTATTATTTTATTTCCTATTAATTCTTCTTCTGTTTTGGTTACTAATTCTATATGTGAAATTGCTGCAATGCTTGCCAAAGCTTCTCCTCTAAATCCCATTGTTCTTACACTTTCCAGATCTTCTGCTGTTCTTATTTTACTTGTAGCATGTCTTTCAAATGCAAATTGTAAATCATCTTTTGCAATTCCCGATCCATTGTCTATTATTCTAATTTGCTTTATTCCTCCATTTTTGACTTCTATGTTTATACTAGTTGCTCCTGCATCTATTGAATTTTCAACTAATTCCTTTACAACAGAAGCTGGTCTTTCAATAACTTCTCCGGCTGCTATTTGATTTATTGTTAATTCATCTAATAAAACTATTTTTCCCATAATTTTTCCTTTCTTAGTGCAATGTGTATTCAACATAGTGCATGACACCATTTTTTTCAACACCATTTAGGCTTATTACATCTCTATTTGCAAAATTTATTACTATTTCATCATATACTTCAGGAACATCAAAAACTTCTTCTATATTGTCAGATGAAAAATATCTTAATTGTGGTTCAGATGTATCTATAGTTGGCATAATTGCTTGCAACCTATCTTTTTGTCCATTTGTTAGAGCTGTTCCAACTGTTGTATAATCTATACCTTCTTCTATCATTATATCTACCTTTTTTTGTAATATTTTCATATATGTTTCAAATTTCATAACTTTAGAGCTTTTATACGTATTTATTCCATAGTTTATCGATAGTCCAGCAATTATAAGCAGTATTATAACTGTCATTATTAATGTTATTAGTGTTATTCCTTTGTTTTTCTCCATGGCCTTCCTCCCTGAGTTTTTATTTCTGCACATATTCTATCATATCGACTTTTCTTTTTCAATAATTTTCTTGACTTTTTTATTTTGTATGATAAAATTGTATTAGATGCGGGTATAATTTAGTGGTAGAATTCCATGCTTCCGACCTGGTAGCGAGGGTTCGATTCCCTCTACCCGCTCCAACGACGTTTCTGTTCGAACTAAATTGAACAGATAGATATGAAAATCAATCAGTAAAATGGTTGATTTTTTTTCTTTTGCGAAAAAATCATCCTAAATCTAAAAAGGAAGGATGGTGCTGGAAATGAAGATAATTAAGCAAGAACTAGAATTTGAGGAATGTCTAAAACAAAGACTTGAATTTATATGTGAGTTTTCAAAAGTTACTCCTACCTTTATCAATGGTAGTATTAGAAAATTAGAGAGAACTAATCTTACATATATTGAGCCACATAGAGTGATTATTAAAAATATTACTTTTTTGGTTTTCAATTATTCAAATGATGTGTATATTTCTAACTTAACTAAAAAGATTAAATTATCAGAGTTAGAAGAATATTTGAAAAATATATAAATTGTAAATATTTGACATTTCTTTAAATCGTGATATAATATAGACAATAAATTATGTATAGCTGTCTGTTAAGAGCTATATAACTATGAGTACTTTGAAAAAATTATATTATATTGCATTATTATATTTTAGTTTATGATAAATGGATTTAAGAGATGTCAGTAGTACTCGTGTACTTTGATGTCTCTTTTTTGTTAGATTGGAGGTTTGAAAATTGAACGAAGAAAAGAAAAAGTGTGGGTTATATTTAAGAGTATCAACAGAAGATCAAGCAAGAGAACGGATTTAGTTTGCCAGAGCAGAAAGAAAGATTAGAGAGTTTTTGCAAATTCAAAGGTTATGAAATAATAGACTATTATCAAGATGCTGGAATAAGTGCTAAAACTGGTAATCATAGACCAGAGTTTGAAAGATTAAAAAATGATATTAAAGCTAAAAAAATAAATACTATTGTTGCTCTAAAACTAGATAGAATAACAAGAAGTATTTATGACTGGGAAAATCTAATGACATTCTTAGATGAGAATGATGCCTACCTCGATTGTGTAAATGATGAAATAAATACAACAAGTGCAAATGGCAAAATGATTTCAAGACTTTTAATGAGTGTAAGCCAAAATGAAATTGAAAGAACTAGCGAAAGAACTAAAATAGGTTTAGCAGGTGCAATAAAAAATGGACATATTCCTCACATCGCACCATTAGGCTATAAAAGAGAAGATAAAAAATTAGTAATAGATTATTCTACTAAAGATATTGTAGTTAGAATATTTGACTTATATTATAATGGTTACTCTTACCAAAAAATTAGCAACCTATTCAATAAAGAAAAAGTATTAGGAAAAGATAATTGGCGAGATTCAACAATTATGGGTATTTTAGAAAATGAAATATATAAAGGAGATTTTGTTCATGGTAAGAAAACTAAACACCCTACTTACTATAAAGATGTTGTAGAACCTATTATTTCAAAAGAAATGTGGGCAGATTGTCAAGTACAGAAAAAGAAAAATTCAAGAAGTTATAAAAGAACATTAACTTATTTATATTTACAAAAATTAAAATGTCCTAAATGTGGCAGAGTTTTAGGTGGAAAAGCTACTACAAAGAAAAATGGCAATGCTTATTTCTACTACTATTGTAATGATTGTAAAATTGAATTTAAAGAAAAGATTATAAATGACTATTTCAATCAGTTCATTAGTGAATTAGTAGAATATGATTCTGTTGTAAATCAATTTTTCTTGCCTATGATAAAGCAAAAATTTGATGAACCTAAAGAACAACTAGAAAAGGAAATCAATGAGCAAAAAGTAAAACTAGAGAGAATAAAAAAGGCTTACATTAACGGTGCTTTTGAAGTACAAGAATATAAAGAAGAAAAGAAAATAGTTGAAAATGCAATAAGTGAATTACAAAACAAACTAGAAACTACTGATTGCACTGAAGAACTTAAATTTACTCCAAAAGATATACTTTTAAAAAGAGATATTGACTTTATCAACAAAATCAAACTAGATAAGGAATATCAAGAAAGAAATAAAACTTGGAAAGATTATACAAGACAAGAACAAGCAGACTTAATAATGAAATATGTAGATGATATAGAACTTGCTTTAGTTGGTAAAGAAGTAGTAGTTAAACAAATAAACTTTAGAGAATCAATTTGTAAACCTTGTCAAGAATTATATGATGACGGTTATATTGATACTACAAAACCTATGATATTAGGTAATGTACTTGGTAGTGTTAGATTTAGTAATTATTTGCCAGAGGAAGAAGTTGGAGAAATAATTATGAGATTAAGACAATATTATGATGTTGGTTATACTGAAGCAACCTACTATGTTGATAAGCAAATGTTTTATTTTAACTTTGCTGAAGATAACTCTGCTATTGTTAGAGTATTCCCTTTAGAAGATTACTATAAACTAGATCCAGATAATAAAATGGAGACTTATGAATTTGGAATTATTTATATTCGTGAAGAAGATAAATTTCAAATGAAAGAAATTGATACTGCATTTGATTATATACCAGATGAAAGCAATGATAGTGTAATTTATACAAAAGAGCCTACTCCTATTTCAGTAGGTGTTAAACCAGTAAAGTTCTGCGAAGAAGATACAGAATAATTGTTGCAACTATATAAATATACCTACTATGTTGCAACAACAAACTAACGAGAACAAATTTGTATTTGCGATTAGCAAATATAAATTTTGTAGCGAGTTAATTTGATAAATTTTAGCTCTGTGAGATAAAATTTATTGCCTCGCAGAGCCCCCATGTTATGATAGTATGTCATAACATATAGGGGGTTAGGACTTATGGCAAAGCCAAAGTCCTGTGCTTCGAAGAAATTTCAAAGGAGGTTCTTTTGATGGAACAAGAATTAGCATATTCTTTTCACTTAGGTAGTGATAAAAACAAAAGTAAATTAGCAAAGAAAGTTGCAAAAGAAAATTTATCTGGTACTACTTCTCTATCAAATAATGCAATTCAAAATGCAAAAGACCTGTCTGATGTAAATAAACACAACTTAAGAGATTATGATAATCAAAGAGAGTTAATTAGAACGATTTATGGAACAAATGATATTGTAAATGATGTTAAGCAAGTATATTTAGATGAATTTGAAAAAGCAAGATTAGAATATAACCAAAAGCAAACTCGTGAAGATAGAAAAATTGAAGATTACTTCAAAAAAGTATGTGATTCACAGAATGATATAGCTTGTGAAATTATAATAGAACTTGGAGATATGGATTTTTGGAATAATAAAGACAACGAATACAGACTAAAAATGATTGATGTATATAATGAGCAAGTCAAAGATTTAATTAAAGTTGTACCAACTTTTAAAATAGCAAATGCAACAATTCATTTTGATGAAACCTCTCCACATATGCATATTGTTGGTGTTCCAATAATAGAAAATTGTACTAGAGGAATGAAAAAGCAAGTTGGAAAAAGTAAGATATTTACAAAAACTTCACTAACTGAAATACAAAATAAAATGAGAAATGCTTGTATTAAGTCATATAACAAGTTTTATGAAGTTAATACACGATTAAAAGAAAAGCAGAAAGGCAGAAATCAAGATATAAATGTTAGAGATATGAGCAATTATAGAGAAATCAAGAAACAACAAGCTAAAAAAGAACAAAAACTCGAAAAAGCAAATACTCAAACTAAAGCACTTGATAATACCAGTAAAGATATAGACAAGATTTTAGGCAGTTTGAAACCTACTAAACTGAACAAAAATAATATGGTTATTTCAAGCGAAGATGTCCAGAAAATCAAAAATTATACAAAAGATGTAAAAGATATTACTAAAACTGTTAGAAGTGTAAATGACTTAAATATGGCGATTAATGAATTTGAACATTCTGCTTTTGAAATAGAAAAAGAAAATCGTTCACTTAAATATGAAATAGAACTAATAGATAATGAAATCGACAATTTGAAAAAGGAACTATCTACTAAAGATAAAATTATAGGAAAATTACAGACTGAAAAAGAAAAGATAAAACAAGAATTGCAGAAATTTAAAGGCTTTTGGCATAGCTTAATGAAACATTTTCAAAATAAAATTGGATTTGATAAAGATGAGTATTACAAATATGTTAGTGATGATTTATATAAAAATGGTATTTTTGATGATAACGATAATGAGATAGCATATAATGTTAGAAGGAAAATAAAAACGACAGATGAAATAGCTAATCTAAAAGATAGAAAGAAAAATGATACAAGATTTTAATATGGAGGTAATGAAAAATGGAAAGTGAAAAAGTAAAACATTTAATAGATATGATAAATGAAATGGATATAAAAGATAAGTTGAGATTAGCAATATGTATGAGCCAAAGCCAATGGTATGGTCTAATATATAATACTAAAGAAAACTATGAAAAGTTTGATACTATGCTAAAAGAAGTTGATGAAGAATATAGAACTACTCTAATAAACTTTGGGCAGAACAAATATTTTAATATAAATTTCGCTATGGCAAAACTTATGGAAATGGAACAGGCTGACAGAAACAAAATTGCATTGTATTTATTTAATAGTATTAAAAATCAATGATATTATATTTAAAAAATGAGAATCGCAAAAAAGGTTCTCATTTCTTACTAAAAATATAATTTTTTATCTTTCATTTTCTTCACTAATTTGTTTATTAATTTCTTCTAAACCTTGATTTCTTTCATTAGTTGTCTGCAAAGGTTGTAATTTTCTAAATTCTCCATTATTTGATATTTCATTAATAAAATCATTTCTTCTACTATTTAAAGTTGATGCGTTATTTTCTTCTTGATTTCTAGCAGGAGGTAAAACATCCAATTGTCTTCTAACAAAATTTTTTACAATTGAAATATTCATTAGTGGTTTATGTTTTTCGAAAAATCTTGCAATTCTTTGACTAAGTGATAGTTTATTCTCTCTTTCAGGCATATCGGTAGATATAGTATCTTCTGTTCTTGTAGTATGTTTCATATCTTTAAATTTACCAGATTCAAGTTCATAACTTTTTCCATCTAGTATTTGTTGCATTTCAGATAATAGCAGTTCATTTTTTTGGGTATTTTCACCAATACTTATATTTTGCCCTCTTGTAACTACTAATTTTTTCATTATATTTTGAAAACTATTATAACTCTTTTCACCTGTTTCTATATCTGCCCATATTGATTCTAAATAGGCTTGTTTAAATTGTTGTTCATCAGAAACCCATGCAGATTGAACAATTGATTTTTCATCTATTTTTTCGGCTAACATATATATTGCTTTTGTTTCTGCTTGATATGTTGATATTTCATCAGGATTTTTTCCTTCAATTCTACTTGAAATATAATTTACTATAGCCTCAACATTATTGTTATTACCACCAATTTGTCTATATTCTCCAGAAAAATAATCCTTACCAGTCTCCGAAAAAATATGTTTTTCTCCTATACCATATTTATCTTTTATGGTATATGCCGAATGGGTTAATTCATGTATTAATGTACTTTTTATTTCTGATCTTCTTGTTTGCATATCTTGTAATAGTTTTTGCTTATCTGACTCTGTATATAAAGTCCACATTTTTTTATCTGTCTCAGACAAATCTAAATCAGCTTCATCAAAATAAATAAAAATTTCATTTGTATCAGTATTATCTGCAATTCTACCCTTATATTCTCCAAGTTCTCCATTTGGTGCTTTTTCTCGACCAGCAAAGGTTATTTTATCTAAATTATCTTCTAGCCTTTTAAATAAATCTTCTGTCGAAATAACATCTCCATATAATTCTGTATGTCCTTCTATAAATTCAGTTATACATTCTTGTATAAAAGGATTTTCAAAATTTTTATTTTTACAAAATTCAATTATTTTATTTTTTAATTCTTGTTTTTCCATATATTTTTTCCTTAATGTATTTTTTATTAGTTTATCATATATCTTTATTTTTTACAACAAAATTTAAAATTTACCAACTATTGCAAAAAAATTAATTATAGTATAAAATGATTGCAATAAAGGTAAGGTGTAGAAAATAAAATTAGAAGATTTAGAAAGAGATTTAAAAGTAGCATATTTAAATTATGAAAACGATGATTTAAAAGAAACATTAAAATATTTAAATAGAATGCTTGAAACAATTTTAGATGAGGATAAATCATTAGAAAATGATCCTTTTTGGAAAACATTAACTTGTGATGCTTTTAAGGCAATAGTTTTAAATAATTTTTACAATAAAAAAGAATTAACAGTAAATGATTTAGACTCATTATTAGGAAATCAAGAGGAGTTAAAGAAAAACATCAAAGAATTTTGTAATAATTTTAGAAATAATGAATTAATTAATTTTATAAATCATATTGAAAATATTGCAGACAATCCCTTAAAAGATGTAATAAAAATTTTAATGAGTAATATAGGAAAAATGAATATTCTAAGTGTTACAACATTAGATAATAATATTGCAAGTACAGAAAATAAAACAGAAAAAATTACACAATGCGACATAATAGAAATTTTAGATAAGAAAGCAAAAAAAACAACAACTTATGATATTAAAACAAATGTAAGAAATGTTGTAACAAAAATGGATATTTCATATTTACAAGATGGAAAAGAAATTCAAGAAGAAAGAATTGTTTTTGCTTTTGATATTGTCGATATTAGTGAGGAGTTTATTACAATTAAAACTAATCCTATGTGTGAAGTAAAAGATGGAAAAATTAATTTGAATCGCCCTGAAACTATATTTAAATTAACAAAAAATGGTAAATTATATTTACATACACCTACTATGGATGGAGGATTTAATTTTGAATTAATTATAAAAGAAAAAAATTTAAACGGCAATGGAACTACTCCTACTAATGAACAATTAATCGAGGAATTAAGTAACTATATAAAAAATAATAGTGGAATAAATATTCTTGAAGATTGGTATTCTTGTAAAAACACTAATCCTCAATTTAAAGAATTTTTTGATGAAACAGAAAAAGAAGCAATACAAGAATTAGTTAGAGCTCAGGATAAGGCAACGATCTTAAAGCATAGCCTTAAATCATATATTTCTATTCCAGATCCACATAGAGAATTAGGATTAAACAATCTTATTATAACTTATTTTGGACTTCAAAGTATATATGATAGAAAATTAGAAAGTGATAATGGATTATTTGAGAGTTTATCAATTGACAATGTAGGACTTTTTAGAGCAACTCTAGTTATAAATATTGTTGCGATAATGTATCATATTTCAGACAATAGTTTACCAATGGGGTTAAAAATTATTTTCGAAAGAAAAGAATTTGTTAATATTTTAGGTCCAATTGTTAAAGAATTTTTACCTACAGTAATACCAAGTATTAACGAAATTAAATTTTTCTATAAACAATAATAAATATAAAAAGAGGTAGATAGTTGTGAAAAATAAAAAAGATAATAATATTATAATTATATCTGCTATTATTTCTTTAATTATAGGTATTAGTTTTTTAATATATTTTTTAAACTACTATAACATAAAATTAACAACTATAATTTGCATAGTTATTGTCATATTAATTATAATACCAATTTTATACATTCCATATAGAATAGCAGAAAATAAAAAACAACTAATAGATGAATTATTTATAGTAGATATATTTAGTAAATGCAATAATGATGAACATATACGAATAACAGAAAACAATATATTATTTAAATATAAAATAGTTATAAAATATTATTATATTTTTCCCAAATTATTTTCATCTATTAGTTTAAAAGGTAAACTATGGGAAACACCAACATATAATATAATTAGTAAAAGTCAATTATCAGCTGATGAATTGAACGATATATTAGAAAAAATAAATGATTTAAATAATATTGCAGATGGAGATATTATAATAAATTACAAAGGAAACAAGAAATTTGTAAATAAAAATGATATTGATAAAATTTTTTGGAAGTATTTCGCCAAAAATTAAAAAATACACTGAAATTATTGACTTTTCTTAATAATCTGTATATAATAAATATAGGAAATGAATAACCGCAGTGAATGCGGTTACCACTACATATAGTTATAACAACACATTCGCAATTTGGTAGAGAGCAGAATGTGTTGTTATTTTATTCCTTATTTATTATTGAATTTACATATTGTATGTATATAATCGTCAATAAGGCTACGTTTATAGTTGCAGAAACCATAATGGTTATTATTAAAAATAGTATAAAACTCATAAACACCACCTCACTTTCTGATAACATAAGTTATCTTAGCGCAGTGGCAACACATATCTACTACAATGTTCATTTCCTATGTTAGCTAGTATAACATACAATTTACAATAAATCAATACAAAAAGGAACAAAATTTCGCAAACGTTTTTTGAAATTTTACTTGATTTTTATTAAATTGTTTGTTAATCTATATATAAATTGATTGATTTTTTGCATCAACGCTCAAGAGAGAAAAAAGTTGTAGATAACTACGACGTCCGCTCCATTTTTTATAGTTTTATTGATTTTTATTAAATTTTATTATTTTGCATTATGTTCTAAAAAAGGCTTGAAATAAGCCTTTTTTGAATGTTTTATTTTTATTGTTTTTTATTAATTACGATTGTTTCTTATAAATTCTTTAAACAATTACATTAAAATTACATTAAAATCTCTATTAAATTTACATTAAAAAATTGAATTACATTAAAAAACTAGCTACATTTCTGTAGCTAGCTTCCAAATTGCCAAAATTCTCCGTACCTATTGGCACCTATTGGCATCGTGGGCTCAATTTATAATAAATATAAAACTCCTGCGTTGGGCAATTTTTTAGTAGTAAGTCTGAATGGTAACCCATTTTACACTTACTTTTCCACAATTAAATTTCCTTCATATTCTGTTATTGTTGCTCTTTCCCCTTTTTGTAAATTCCCTTCGATTATTTCTTCTGCTATTTTATCTTCTATCATCGTTTGTATTGCTCTTCTTAGTGGTCTTGCTCCATAACCAGAATCTGTTCCTTTTTCAACTATTAAGTCTTTTGCCTCTTCGCTTATTTTAATTTCTATATTTTGTCCTTTTAGCCTTTCTTGTATCTGTTTTAACATTATATCTGCTATTTGCTTTATCTCTTCTGGTACTAGTTTATGGAAAACAATTATTTCATCTATACGATTTATAAATTCTGGTCTGAAACCTTTTTTTAGTTCTGCTAAGACTTCTTTTTTTATTGCTTCATATTCTTTTACTTCTTGGTTATTTTCTATAGAAACAAAACCTAATGTCTTTTTGTCTGTAATTAATCTTGCTCCTATATTTGATGTCATTATTATTACTGTATTTTTGAAATTTATGATTCTTCCATGAGAGTCTGTAAGTCTTCCATCATCTAGTATTTGAAGTAACATGTTTAATACATCTGGGTGTGCCTTTTCTACTTCATCAAATAAGATTACTGAGTATGGTTTTCTTCTTACTTTTTCTGTTAATCCTCCTACCTCATCAAAGCCAACGTAACCAGGAGGTGAGCCTATCATTTTTGAAGTAGAATGTGCCTCCATGTATTCAGACATATCTACTCTTATCATTGAGTTTTCATCTCCGAATAATGCTTCTGCTAAAGCTTTAGAAAGTTCTGTTTTCCCTACTCCTGTTGGTCCTAAAAAAATAAATGAACCTATTGGTCTGTTGGGATCTTGAAGTCCTATTCTGCTTCTTTTTATTGCTTTTGCCACTGCCTTTACAGCTTCATTTTGACCTATTACTCTATTATGCAAAATCTGTTCTAGATTTCTTAATCTTTCATTTTCATTCTGTGATAATTTTTTAACTGGTATACCTGTCCAGTTACTAATTACTTCTGCAATTTCTTCTTCTCCTATTTGTTTTATATTTTTGTGTGTTTTATCTTTCCATTTTTGCTTTTCTTTCTCTTGTCTTTCTTTTTCTTGTCTTTCTAAATCTCTCAATTCTGCTGCTTTTTCAAAATTCTGAGTTACAATTGCTTCCTCTTTTTCTGAATTTATTTTTTGTATCCTTTCCTCTAATTCTTTTAATGTTGTAGGTTCTGTATATGTTTTTAGTTTCGCTCTTGATGCAGCTTCATCTATTAAATCTAGTGCTTTGTCTGGCAAGAATCTATCATTTATATATCTTATTGCTAATTTTGTGGCTGCAATTATTGCCTCATCTGTTATTTTTACATTATGATGTGCTTCGTATTTGTCTCTTACTCCTTTTAAAATTTCTATGGTTTCCTCTTCTGATGGTTCTTCAACTGTTATTGGTTGGAATCTTCTTTCTAATGCACTATCTTTTTCTATATATTTTCTGTATTCGTTTAATGTTGTTGCACCAATTATTTGAATTTCGCCTCTTGCTAAAAGTGGTTTTAAAATGTTTGCTGCATCTATTGCACCTTCTGCAGCACCTGCCCCAACTATTGTATGAATTTCGTCAATAAAGATTATTATATCTCCTGCTTTTTTTACCTCTTTTAATGCTTTCTTTATTCTTTCTTCAAAGTCTCCTCTGTATTTTGCACCTGCAACCATACCAGATATGTCAAGTGTTACAATTCTTTTCCCTTTTAGGTTTTCTGGCACCTCTCCTGCTACTATTTTTTCTGCTAATCCTTCAATTACTGCTGTTTTTCCAACTCCTGGTTCTCCTATTAGGCATGGATTATTCTTTGTTCTTCTTGATAATATTTGTATTATTCTTTCAATTTCATTTTTTCTTCCTATTACTGGATCTAGTTTTCCTTCTCTTGCCAGCTTGCTTAAATCAGTTCCAAATTGGTTTAGTGCTGGTGTATTATTATAGCTACTTCTGTTTGATTTTTCTGTGTATCCACCATTTTCGTCGCTTGTATCATATTCATTTATTACTTTTACTATTTCATTGTATAATTTTTGTGGCTCTAAATTTAATTCGAGCATTATTCTTACTGCTATACTGTCTGCTTCTCGCATTATACCTATAAGCAAGTGTTCTGTTCCTATATATTCTGAACCAATTCTTCGAGCTTCTTTAAATGCATTTTCTATAACTTTTTTTGTTCTCGGTGTTAAGCCCATTGTTTCAGTATTTTTTGTTTCGCCTACTCCTACTAATTCTTCTATTTTTTCTAGAACTGCTTCTGCTGTGATATTTTGATTTTCCAATACTTTATTTGCAATTCCTGATGTCTCCTTTACCAATCCGTATAAAATGTGTTCTGTTCCAACATAGTTATGTCCTAGTTCTATTGCTAACTTCTCTGCAATCTGTATAGTTTTTTCAGCTTTTTTTGTAAATTTGTATGTCATAAATCCTCCTCGTAAGTAAATTATTAACAAATTTTAGTCTTTATATTCAATAACACTTCCAACTATTCCCGCATCGTTTTTTAATTTTGCTGTAATAATTTTAGGAACTGCTTGGTTATTAAATAGCATATCTTCTTTATTTAATTTGTTAATTAATTTTTCTAACAATATGTCTTTGAAATGTACAAATCCTCCACCTATTGAAATTACCTCTGGTTCAAATATATTTATTAAATTTGCTAGGCCTATGCTTAAATCGTCTATATATTCATTTATAACTTCTTCTGCTTCTCTTTGATAGTACTTATCTGTTAATAATTCGTTTATTTCTCTTCCTGTTAAATTTTTCTTATTGAATTTGCTTTGAATTCTATCTTTAAAAGTTTTTATTGATGCATATTTTTCAAAACATCCTTTTCGTCCACAATTACATTTAATACCATCTTTTTTTATTACCATATGTCCTATTTCAAAGCCTTCGTATTTTTTCGGTTTTAATAGTTTTCCTCCTAAATAAACTGCTCCTCCTATACCTGTTCCAATTGTCAAGAATACTGCATCATCATATTTTTTCAGACTTCCATATTCCTTCTCTGCAATTGCTGCACATTTTGCATCATTTCTTAAAACTATTGGTATATTAAAATATTTATTAATTTCAGAAACGATGTTAAAGTCTTTAATATGTAAATTCTTTGCTTTTATTATATGCGTATCTGATACTGTTCCTGGAATTGCTATGCCTATTAGTTTTATTCCTTTTATATCAATTTTATTTTCTTCTAAAATTTTGCTTATTAGTTCTATTATAGTATCTACTAGTTTTTTGCAATAGTCTTTACTTTGTAAATCATTATTTAAGTCCTTATCTTCTTTTGCTATTATCTTTCCATTTTCATTAATTAATCCTATTGCTACATGGCTGCCTCCTATGTCTATTCCTATTTTCATATATTGCTCCTCCTCGTTTAATAATATATTACATTTTTATAAAATATGCAAGTCTTATTTTTAGTATTTATTGTATTAAATTTGTATGAAAAAAATCTTAAATAGTTTGATTTTTTTGTTTTTTAATTGTATAATTTATTTATATTTGTTTATCTTAAATTTAGGAGGTATTTATGAGATATAGTTTTGATACTGTTGGTACTTGTACTAGAAAAATTGAATTTGATATAAATGATAATGTCATTACAAATGTTACATTCTTTGGTGGTTGTCCAGGTAATCTAGCAGCTATTTCAAAGGTTGTTGAAGGAAAAACTGTTGAGGAAATTGAAGAGCTTTTTAAAGATATTAGATGTGGTTCAAAGCCTACTTCTTGTACAGCTCAACTTGCTATTGCTGTTCGTGAAGCTTTTAATGAATTAAAGAAAAGGACTGGTTGAAATGGAGGAAAATCAATTTTCTAGAACTGAACTTTTAATTGGAAAAGAAGGACTAAGCAAACTTAAAAATTCTAAAGTTGCCATTTTTGGAATCGGTGGTGTTGGTTCTTTTGTTGTTGAAGCTTTGGCTAGAGCCGGAGTTCAGAATTTTGTGTTAGTTGATAAAGATGTAGTAAGTGTTTCTAATATAAATCGTCAGCTGATTGCAACTTATGATACCATTGGACAGGCAAAGGTTGAGGTTGCTAAACAAAGGATTTTATCGATTGTACCAAATGCTCATATTGAAATTCATGAAGAGTTTTTTCTTCCGGGGAATACTAATATATTAGACAATAGTATTACATATATTGTAGATTGTGTTGATACAGTAACAGCTAAAATTGAACTTGTTATACAAGCTCAAAAACTTAATATTCCTATAATTTCTTCCATGGGAACTGGTAATAAATTAGAGCCAACAAAATTTGAAATTACTGATATCTATAAAACACAAGTATGCCCTCTTGCAAAAGTTATGAGAAAAGAATTAAAGGAAAGGAATATAAAACATTTAAAAGTCTTATATTCTAAAGAAAATCCTAAAAAGAATAATGTCGTTGGAGAAAATGGAAAAGTAGTTCCAGGAAGTATTTCCTTTGTTCCTTCCGTTGCAGGTTTAATAATTGCAGGAGAAGTTGTAAAAGATTTGATTAAATAGCAAATCTTTTATTTTTTTCTCGTTTTTTTATGAAACTTCTTAATAGTTCTATCATTTTTATATTTTCCTGCCATATTATGCTTTATATTGACACCTTTTACTATTATGTGATATAATTTCAAACTGCAATTTATTTTTTAGTTATAATTAGAAAGGATTAAATAAAATGCTAGAATTACCTATTGGGAATACCCCTACTGTAGAGATTAAATATATATATAAAGGAAATGTTAAGAGCTTTTATGCAAAATTAGAAAGTTATAATTTAACAGGAAGTATTAAAGATCGTCCTGCTTATTATATTTTACAAAAAGCGATAGAACGTGGAGATTTAAAGGAAAAACAACCTATTGTAGAAGCAACTAGTGGCAATTTTGGATTAGGAATTGCTGCTATCGGTTCAATGCTAGGTAATCAAGTTCATATTTTTATGCCAAGTTTTGTTTCTGAAGAAAGGAAACAACTTTTAAAATTATATGGAGCCATCCTTCATTTAAATTATGATGAACATGATGCTTTTAATATAGCTCTTGCCAATAGTCATTCATTTGCTCAACAAACTGGTGCTTTTGAAACTTTGCAATTTAAAAATATGGATAATGCTAATGCTTATTATTTCGGAGCTGGTTTAGAAATTATAAATGTTGTTGGAAATTTAATTGGAGGGTTTGTTGCTGGAATTGGCTCTGGTGGAACTTTTACAGGAATTTCTAAAAGACTAAAAGAATATAATAAGCATTTAAAAACCTATTGTGTTGAGCCTAATAATATGCCAATTATTTCTGGTGGTAAGCTAAAAGGTCATAGCAAAATAAGTGGAATTGCTGATGATTTTATGCCTAAAATTGTTGATACTTCTTTGATTGATGGCGTGTTTGGTGTTGAAGATGATGATGCAATTAATATGGCACGTAAAATTTCTAAAGAGCTTGGTTTAGGAGTTGGAATTTCAAGTGGCGCATATGCTATCCGGAGCCATATTGTTAAATGAAAAGCTTTCAAAACCAGCAATTACTGTTTTTTCAGATGATAGCAAGAAATATCTTTCCACTGAACTTGCAGATGAAAATATAGTATATAATAATCTTGATTTCGTTTCTAATCAAGTTAAATTTATAAGTATAAAAAAAATATAAATTATATATATTAAAGACGAGCAATGCTCGTCTTTACAGAATAGTATTCATTTTTCATTATTCTTTCTAAGGTATCCTTGTACATAAAAAGCCTTCATATACAAGATAAGTGATGCTATTGTGGTTATTACTGCCAAGTAGTATATTATTGTGCCGCCTATTCCAATTGCTCTTATTAAATTGCTTTGAGTTTCTCCTATCTGTTCTAGTAATAGTGATATTACCATTGCCACATAGAATAGCACTGTTGCAAGTTTCCCATACCACTTGCTTGATACAACTAGTTCTTTTCCATATAGGAAGGAAGCTCCCGATACCATACAGAATTCTTTTAATACTACTATTGCTAATATCCATATTGGAATTACTCCTTTTATGAAAAGAGTAGTTAATAAGCTTATTTGTGTTGCTTTATCTGCTAATGGATCCATTAATTTTCCAAAGTCTGTTATTAAGTTATATTTTCTAGCGATTGTCCCATCTAAAATATCGGTAAGTCCTGATATTGTAAGAACTACTATTGCTACAGTGTATTGTCCTTGTACACATGATATTATTATAATTGGTATAAGTAAAAATCTTAATATTGTTAAGGCATTTGGTACG
>OLNZ01000646.1_pt1 | contig 31680 bp, 26 predicted proteins | sample 1672981 | NCBI WGS metagenome assembly OLNZ01 (sample SAMEA3136743, study PRJEB25190) | human gut metagenome | biome: human gut; feature: human-associated habitat; material: faeces | place: Austria | collected 2013 | reverse complement strand
ATTACTATAATTAACCCTATTATTCCTATTATTAATCCTTTATTATTTTTCATATCTTTACCTCCATAATATTTCCTTTAAGTATTATATATTTACCTTTATCTTCTTTATCATAAGTATAATATCTATTTTTTACTTTAATAAATATTACATATTCTATATATTTATTCTTTATAATTATATACTTATCATAAATATTATTAATGCATAACTTACTATATTTATCAAAATATAACTTAGTATTACACCTAATAAAATAACCCTTATAACTTAATATACTAGTATAATAACTATTAAAGTCATTATCATATAAATATTTAAGTTTCTTATCTATTCTTCTTATTGTATTATTATCATATCTAATTAATAATCTATTATTTTTAATATTATAAGTATAACCTAAAAAACTAACTCCCTCCTTTAACCTATAAATACCACTCTTAGTATTTATATCTAAATCTATCTCTTTTAATTTATTCTTAATATCACAGTATATTTTATTTAAATGATATTTATTATCACTTAGTATATATAAATCATCCATATACCTAATATAATATTTACATTTTAATATTTCTTTTATATAATGATCAATATCATTTAAATAAAATATAGCCATTAATTGATTAGTTAAGCAACCTATACTAAGACCATAACCTTTTCTATATAAAGGAATACTATTTAATTCACTAATCAATATATCTTTCTCTTTATCACTAATATTTAATTTATTTACTCTATTTATTTCATTATTAATTAAATTATTAATAGTAGTATTAATATAATCATAATCTGTTAAAGCAATTATATCTTTTAAGATATTAATAGCTTTAACATCTTTTATTCTTCTTTTTAACATATCTAGTAAAATATCATGATTAATATTATAAAAATATTTCTTAATATCTATTCTAAGTACATATATATCTTTATTAGTACCAATAGTATTAATATAACTATTAATTAACTTATATCCATAACTAGATCCTTTACCTTTTCTCGTAGCAATATTACTATCTATTAAACATTTAAGACTAGGTATAAGTATAAAATAACTAACTAATTGATTAACTATTTTATCACTTATAGTTTTACTCATAATAATTCTATATTTCTTTTCATGAATAAGAAATATATGATAATTAGAAAAATTATAAGTATTACTTTTTAATTTTTCTAATATATCTATTAAATAACAATTCTTATACCTAATAAACTTCATAAATTTATTCTTATTATGACATTTATTTTTAATCTTATTAAATACAAATAAAATATTACTATAACTAATCATATTATCATATAAATTACTAATTCTTTTCATTTACTATCCAACTATTAGTCATCTTTCTTATTTCATTTAACATTCTAATTGAAGATATAAATTTCTTCTTATTAATAACATTAATATCAAGAATTAAATCTAAATATAAATCAATCATAGCTATATTAACTAATACCTCTTTTTGATATTTATTTCTAATACTACCAGTATTAATATTAACTCTAATAATATTACAATTTAATTCAATAATATTATTTTCTAAACCTACCCTATAACTAGAATGTACTTTAGGGATATTAACTAATACATATTCTTCTAAATATTTAAGTAACATTTTACTTTTATTTAATAATTTAAAATCTTCCATCACGTCACCATATATAGTTCCTAAATTATAGGCCTGTTCGAAAGATCCTACTAGCACCTATAATTAGAACTATATCCTCTTTAGACTAAGTCAAGGAATATACTTGTTTCCTCTTATTTGTATAATTCCAAGCCAAACTTTAATAGCACTTGATTCGTTATAAGTTTACCTTATAGTTGCTTGTGAGGAAATTACCGGGCGAACGGCGTTAGTATTATTGACATTATTGTTACTTAGATTGCCATTGTTATTCACATTATTGACATTAGCATTACCGGACGCGGAGCCGGACAAGCACCACCACGACAGCCACCAAAATTAGCATATCCCTATATATATAATCTTATATATACCATATTTAATTTTTCGCCTTACGGCGAATCACCCTACTTGGGCTCTTTATTTTCTTATCATTGTATACCGACCTGATTTCCGCTGCCTAGTGAAAAGGGTTTCACTAGGCTCTTCAGATTTCAGATCAAAGTCTTCATTTCTATCCAACAAGGAATGGACTTGCTGCTGTTCCACTTCCTCTTGATATAGCATCAGATTTAAGAGAAACTACCGGACGAACGGCGCCGCCAGCAGTACGGACATTATAGTTGTTGAGATGGCCACCGCTATTCACACCATTGACAACAGCATTACCGGACGCGTACGAATGTGGTGCCATAGTCCAGTACCATACCCCTGAATATAAATAATATTCTTGATTATTTGTTCCAGCTTTTCCACCTGCATACATTACTTCATCACTTGTAATTAGTCCTATCATTTTGGTTAATTTGCCATTTCCTATTGTTGTACTCATTGTAAATTTATCACTATTATTTGCGCATTTTAGTGTTGGTGTTCCATTATTTATTCTTGTTTGTGCTGCATAAGTTGTTGCTGTTGTTCCTATTCCTGTACCAGATGATACACTTCTATCATTACAGTATATTGCGTCAGCAATATACTTTTCATTTCCTGTGTTTACTATATTTGTATCATACCATGAATCTAGTTTTGTCTTTATAGTACTATTTGTTGTATTACTATGTGTGTTTGCATATGTTGTTGCACCAGCAGTTCCATACATATAACCAACATAGGTATTATCATTATAACTTGAATTAAATGCTGATGTACCAATACTCATATCATTTGCACTAGAGTCATCATAGCCATTTGCATGAGCACTAGTACCAGCATATATCATTCTAATTGTTCCGTCCCCATTTATTCTTATTATTCTCCAGTATTTATTAGCAAATTTTACATAGTTGTTTGTTGCATTTCCTCTAAAATAATAACTTGTTCCTAAATCATCTTCACTACTATATATTCCATTTGTCTTATCTTCTTTACTTGTTTTAGTAAAGTTAGGGGTTCCACTAGATGGTGATAAATTTAAAGATGTCAATGTTGCTTTTACTATATTTCCTTGATTTGCATCTGCACTTACTGTTCCATTAAATGATGCATCCATAGCATCATTTGCTATTTTTGATACATCTGCATAGATTACTATTAGATATTTATTTAATTTTGTATTTGATAATTGTTTAGTTAGTAATGTTATTTTACCTGTACTTGTTATACTTCCTTTACTTACTATATTAAATTGTTGATTAAGTAGAGATGCTACTGTTACTGTACTTGTTGTACTAGTATTATCTAGTACTGCATACTTAAGTGCTCCTTTACTATTACCTGTTGAAAAAGCACTTGATAATGTTGTTACATTTAAATATAATGATCCATATCCTTCTATTGTACATGTAGACTTTATTCCTATATTTGCATATGTTAATGCTATTCCTTCTTTAATAGTAAATTTATTATCACTTATTAAATCACTTTCATTTAATGCTTTTATACTAGCATTTGCTATATCATTACCTTTAGTATAATCTATAGTAAAACAATTACTTGTTAATCCTATATTTATTTTGCTACTTGTCCATGTAAGTATAGCATATGTTATTCCTGATATAATTAGTATCAAGGCTAGTACTCCTAGTACTATTAATTTCTTATTCTTTTCCATATAAAACTCCTTCCATGATAAAAAGACTATGAAAAATCACTAATATTTCTATTAGTTATTTCATAGTCTTTATCTATATTATTATTTATTATACTTAGGTTAGATTTTTGAACCCCCCCCCTAATTAACTTGTGGTTAACTTCTGCAAATAATACTTTTTCCATAAGAGGGGCCTCCTTTCCGATTTGCGAATTATTTGGGATCTTTTTCGTAAATCTTTTTATCTCTTACCTATGTATAAATCATATCATAAAATTAAATTAATTACAATATTATTTTATTTATTTTTTTCTATATCATCTAGGATCTCTTTAATTTTTCTAAATCTATGATTTAATCCAGACTTAGTAATTTCAGTGCCTGTTTCAAAAGACATAATTTCCGCTAATTCTTTTAAAGAACTTTCTTTATACTTCATTCTATATTCTATAACTGTCTTTAACTTTTCATCAAGTAAATCAACCATATCTAATTCATATAATTTTTCTATATCATTAATTTGTTTATTCGCAGTCATAAATACTTTATCCATATTAGCTTGTTCACAGTTATTAAGCCTATTAGTCATATTTTTATGATCTCTATATATTCTAATATCTTCAAAATACATAACCGCAGAAAATGCCTTTATAACTCTTAAAAAATCACTTATCTTTTCTGCTTCTTTTATATATACAGTATAATTCTTTTCTCTTTTAATTATTTTACTATTTAAGTCATAAGTATTAAGTAATTTATTAATAAAATTAGCATATTCTTTTGTATCTAATATAAATTCCATATGATATCTACTAGTCTTTGGATCATTAACAGAACCAGATACTAAAAATACTCCTCTTAAATATGCTCTTAATTGTTCTTCGTCTGATATTAAATATTCTTTAGGAATACTAAGATATTTATTATTATCAATAATAGATAAATCTTCAAGTATTTCTTTTACTTTATTATTTATATTTAATATATAAGTTAATCCTCTACCTAGTTTCTTATTTCTAACTGTAATAGAAGGACTAATACCATATATTTCTTTAAATAATTTAAATACTCTTCTTGCTACAGCATTATTTTCAATAGTAACATTTATATTATTATTTATATTACCCGCTATTCTTATAATAGCGGATAATTCAGATATATCTTCTAATCTAGTAGTTTCTATCTTTGAAGCTTCATCTTTAACAACCATTGTAAAACTCATTATTTTAACTCCTTAACTATATAATTAAATATTGCAAGTGCTGTTCTATATGGATCATGTCTAACTTTTTTCTTCTCACTAATATAAAGAAGTTCATCTTCAATTATTTCAACATTCATATCATTTAATACATCATAATCAATATCAATTTGACCAGCTATTTCTCCTAAATATCTTTCTTTTATATCATCTGGTACTTTTTTATTATTAACAACTACTACATCCATTAAATCTTCTTTAACATAAGAATTAATTTTTTTAATACAATCTGATACTTTATAATTATCTGTCTCTCCATGTTCACTCATTATATTACAAACATACATCTTCTTAGCCTTAGAATTCTTTAAAGATTCTACTACTTCTTTAGATAATAAATTAGGAATTATACTAGTATATAAACTACCAATACCAAATATAATTAAATCAGCTTCATCTATAGCCTTAATTACTTCTTTAGTAGGTTTAACTTCATTTTTATATTCAATATAATCAATCTCTTTACCAGCCTTAGTAATATTAGATTCTCCTTCAATTATTTTACCATCAGTAGTATGAGCTATTAATACAGGATTCTCTTCAGTAAAAGGAAGTATAGTTCCTTTTATATTAAATATTTTAGATAAAGATCTAAGTGATTCAGTTAAATTACCTGTAATATTATATAAAGCAGTTAACAGTAAATTACCCATCGGATGATTATTTAAAGAACTATCAGTAACAAATCTATATTGTAATAAATCCTCAATAAGTGGTTCTACTTCAGATAAAGATACTAAAACATTTCTAAGATCACCTACTGCAAATATATCAAATTCTTCTCTAAGTCTTCCACTAGAAGAACCATCATCAGCAACTGTCACAATAGCGGTAATATCAAGAGGAAACTGTTTTAATCCTCTAAGAAGCACTGAAAGCCCTGTTCCTCCACCTAAGACAACTATTTTTTTCATTATGCACACCTCTTAATACATTATACTATAATTAAATAGAAAAAGAAAGAAAATTCATTCTTCTTTTCTTTCTTGTATTAAAGAATTTACAAATAAAATACTCTTAGTAGGAACAATCTTAGTAAGTAAATGATTAAATTTCATATTATTAGGAATAATAAGTAATTTATTCATAAACATACCATCTATAGCTACTTTACTAGCATATTCACTATTAAGAGAAGAAATATTAAATTTAACATCCGCTACATTATTAAAATTAGTATTAACTGGTCCAGGACAAAATATAGATATTTTAACATTAGATTTATCTCTTTTTAATTCTTCATATATAGCTAAAGATAAACTAACAATATAGTTTTTAGTAGCATAATAAGTAGCCATATAAGGTCCTGGCATAAAACCAGCCATTGAAGCAACATTTAGTATCCTACCATAATCTCTCTTAACAAAATCTTTTAAAAATAATTTAGTAAGTATATGATATGCTTTAATATTTAAATCAATCATATCCATTTCTTTATCTAAACTAGTTTCCGTAAAATTACCAGCATCTCCAAATCCAGCATTATTAATTAATATATCAATATTTTCATCTTTTAATTCTTTATATAATTTAACACATTCTTCTTCAATTATTAAATTATAACCATAAATATGTATATTTTTATATCCTTTAAATTCTCTATTTAAATCTTTTTTATTTCTTGCAACTAAATATAACTCATATCCTAATGAATATAAATATTTAGCCATATCTCTTCCCATACCAGAAGAAGCTCCTGTTACTAGTGCTTTCATATTATCATCCTTTCAAAAAAAATAATCAATTACTGATTATTTTTCTTCTAATTTATCAATTACTTCTTGTGCCACTGAAATAGTTTTTTCCTTTAAATCATCTGCTATTCCTTCAAGTACAGGAGTACCCTTTTCTTTAGCAAGTTCTACTAATTCATTAGCTTTATCTTTAAGTTCATTACCTTTCTTTTTAGCAGCTCTTAAAACAGTTTCTTTATCTAATTCATCAAGACCTTTTTTAATTTCATTAACTTTAGTAGTAAACTCATCTTTAATCTCTGAAACAGTCATATCATCTACACTTTTCATAAATTCATTAATTTTCTTCTTAATATCATTTCTTAAGTCACTACCTTTTTTAGGAGCAAATAATAAAGCTAAAGAAGCACCAATACCAGCACCTAATACTAATTTACCTAATCCTTTTTTACTCATTTTTATCATCCTTTCTTTTATTAAATATTTTATCAATAATCATACTGATTATATCAACAACTTTATCAGTAACAAATGTAACTTTATTACTAACTAATGAAGCAACCTCAAACACCCCATCTAAGGATTTAACCTTAACAGTAATATTATCTACAACTTTTTCTATTTTATCCATAGTAATAATTAATTTTATAGTTAATACTATTAAAGCTACCAATAAAATAGCACCTAAAATATATAAAACAATTGGTAATACTTCATTAACAGTCATTATTTTTCCTCCTCATCATACATAGAATCAATTAAATTAAATATATCATTATCACTATCTATTGCATTATCACTAGTATAATTATTTAATATCTCATCAGCACCTTCCTCATCATGTACTAATTTCTTTTCAAATTCAATAGTATCTTCTAATTTTTTACTAGGAGTTTTTCTCTTAGGAACCTCTTCTTTAACTTCTATCTTTTCAGCAGAAGCTTCTTCCATATTATGATTTACTATCTTAATATCACTATTTCCTGCATCTAATTCTACTTTATTAGTATTAATTACAACCTCAGTTTTCTCTCTCTTAGGTTGTTCATAACTAACACCAAAATCAAAATAATTATCTTCAGCATCACCTAAAGTAACATCCTTATTACTAGGAGTATCCTCAGTCATATCAACAAGTAAATTACTATCATCAATTACTTTCTTTTTATCAGCATTCTTAGTAATTTTAACTTCTTGATATAATTCACAATTTTCACATAAATTATTTCTAATATCATCAGTTAAACTTCCATAAGCTTTATTTCTAACTGTTTCAAAATCTATTTTTTTACTTGCTCTAGGTATTTCATAAGAACTTTCATCCTGTAATTTAACTTCATCTTTAGTATAATTCTTATCAAGTACACCATATACTGGTGATATCACTGGTGTAGGCTTAAATCTTTTAGGCTTAGGTTCTTCTTTTTTAGAATATAAAGTAGAAACTTTCTTTTCTTCCTCTTTCTTCTTTGCTAAAATATTTTGATTACTATATTTAGGCACCTCAAAAATATCAGGCTCATCCATTTCTATAGGAAATGCAAAATTATTATTAGTTCTAGTTTTTACTATTTCTCTATCACTAATTATTTCATCAGAAACACCAGTTCTAGTTTTTTTTACTTCTTCTCTTTTCTCTTCTTCCTCTATTTTATTTCTCATAAAAGTAGGAAGCTTATGTTCTTCTTTTTCTTCTACTTCTATTTCTTTAGTTTCAACAACCTCTTCTTCATCAGAAAATAAATCCTTTATCTTATCTAAAAATCCCATATAGTCGCTCCTTTTCTAATATTCAGGTAAATCCGGAATAATACTATCCTCTTCACCAACATACTCACTTAAATATTCTGAAAACTTACTTTCAGCATCTTCTGGCTTTTTAATTTTATATTCTTTAAATGAACTAGAATAATAATCATCTTGAATAATCTTTTCAATTAAATTATCATTATAATTAATACTATTAAGTATAATCATAGAATAAGATAAAATATCTGCCAACTCATACTCCTCTACATAAGTCTCTATTTTAGCATAATTATAAACTACTTTCATAAAATACTTATCTTTATCTTTAGTTATCTTAACATATCCGTTCTTCTTATTATTATTAATTTTATAATAATAAAAAGAATCACTACTATCTTTATCATCTAAATTTAAATTATTCTTATAATAATAACTAATAACATCAACATATAAATACATATAAGTATCATTAACTTTAAATATTTGATTATAATCTTTATCATAAACTTTATTAATACTAAATGGTAAATAATATTTATATCCTAAAGAATTAGTATTATAAATATTATTACTATTTTCAATTACATCATTTACAATAACATCATAATTATTATTATTTATCCTAGTACATCCAATACATAAAAGTAATACCATTAATAGTAAAAACTTTTTCTTCATATCATATTATACCTCTTCTACATTATAACAAAAAAAAAACTAAAATGAAATAGTTTTTTTATTATTTAGTAAAAATTTGCTTATATTTCTTGAATTACAGTAATAATCATTGGCTTATTACCAGTTTGATTAATTAAATATTTACTAAGTTCATCTCTAATAGTATTTTTAATTTTATTATATTCAACATACTTCATTCCCTTAGTATTATCCACTACTATTTTTTCAGAAATCTTTTTAATCTCATTAATTAATTCATAAGAATCTTTAACATAAACAAATCCTCTTGTTAAAATCTCAGGGCCAGCCATAATTTCTTTAGTTTGTTTATTCAAAGTAACAGAAACAATCATAATACCATTATCACTAAGCATCTCACGATCTTTTAAAACAACTTCCCCAATATCATCACCAGCAGTACCATCTATTAAAACAGAACCACTATGAACCCTCTCAATAGTATCTAACATTACACCATTTTTAAAAGTAACAACATCACCATTTTCTTTAAGAATAATATTACTTTTAGGTATACCAACCATTTCTGCTAATTCAGCATTCATAACCTGATTTTTATATTCACCTCTTATTGGAAAATAATATTTAGGATTCATCAAATTAATCATAGTCATTAAGTCTTCATTAGAAGCATGATGTGATAAATATTTTTTAGAAGATAAACTAACAACATTAGCTCCAGACTTAGCAATATCATCAAGTAAACTATAAAAAGTTTTCTCCCTATTATCATAAATAGGAGTAGCTAAAAACACAGTATCATCTTCATTTAACTTAATAAATTTATCATAGCCATTAACGATTCTCATAATATTGTAATATGGTTTATCTTTCTCATTAGCATTTAATATTACAACATTCTTATCATTTATATTAGATAAATCACCAATAATATCTTTAGATATATATAGATAATGATTTTCAATAGCAAAATCAATTATCTTCTTAAGTCTTTTACCCATAATTACAATTTTTCTATTGGTCTTCTCTACTTCAGTAAATAATTCCTGAATACGATATAAATGAGAATCTAATACATTAAAAATAATTCTACCATCACTATTATTTAAAGTCTCTCTAATTAAAGGTGCTATTCTATGTCTAGGAGAAGTAAATCCTTCTACACCAGCATAGAAAGATTCAGTAAGAAGACATAATACATTCTGCTTACCAATATAAGCCAACTTACCAATATCTGTCTTATAAGCCCCTTTCATAAGTGAATCAATAACATAATCAGAAGCATAAAAAATAACTCCATCTTTAGTATATATAGCATAACCAAAATTATCAGGTGTAGAATGAGATAAATTTACAGGAAAAATCTTAACATTACCAATCTCTATTGGTACATAAGCCTTTATCTCTTTCATATTCTTATACTTAATATTAGAATTATCAAATTCATCCTTAACAATCTCTAAAGTATATTTAGACCCATATATATAAGGATTACCTAAATCATCAACAATATCAGTTAAAGCCCCTATATTTTCATCATGACCATGTGTTAAAAATATTCCCTTAATTCTTTTTTTATTTTCTTTTAAATAAGTAACATTAGGTATAATATAATCAATACCAAGTGTTAATTCATCAGCATATTTAAGCCCTGCTTCAAAAACAAATATATTCTTATCAACTTCAATAACAAACATATTTTTACCATTTTCATCTAGTCCACCTAGTGAAAACATTCTAATTTTACTCAAAATAATTCTCCTTTCTTTAAAGTAAAAGACTTAAATAATTATAGCAGAAAATTATCATTTTGTAAAGTAACATCCACTTCATAGAAAAAAGAGACCAAAGTCTCTATAAATTTCTAATAATTTCTTTAACATTTTCAAGTAATTTAGAAGTAATACTACCATCAGTACCTCCACCTTGAGCAAAAGACTTATTACCTCCACCATTACCAGAAGATCTAACAGCCAAATCCTTAACAATATCACCACAACTAACCCTATTAGAATTAGATTTAGCAATATAATTAACCGAATTATCATCATTAATATTAGCAAGTAATATAAAATTATTATCAAGCTGATTACTAAGAGCACTAACAATCTGTCTCAAAGTATTAATATCATAACCATTAGTAATACTAATAATAGTAGTAATACCATTAATATCTTCTTTAATATCTAAGAAACTAGATAAATCACTAACAGACTTCTCACTCTTCTTAGTATTAAATTCTTTCTCTAACTTCTTAAGTTCTTCTCTTAACATAGCAAGTTCATTCTTATTATAAACAATATCCTTATAACTTTCAGGATCACTATTATCAATATTAAAATTAAATTCAAGATCAATATCATTTTCCTTAGCCTCATTAATAATTCTCTTAGCCTTATCAAGTAATCTAATCATCTCTTCATTATATTTAGATATCTCTTCCTTAAGAATAGGAACAATATTATTATCAGTAGCCGCTGTTACTCTATAAGTATCAGTGCCCTTATTCTCTACTGAAGCAATAGCAAACCTGCCAACATTCTTAGTATTATCAATATGCGTACCAGCACATAACTCAATAGAATCACCCATAGTAACTACCCTAACAATATCTCCATATTTATCAGAGAATAAAGCCATAGCCCCCTTCTTAATAGCCTCTTTAATAGGTAAATACTCAATAGTAACATCATACCCAGCATTAATTCTCTTATTAACAAGTTCCTCTACTTTAACAATAAGTTCATCAGATAACTTACCCTGATAATTAAAATCAAACCTAAGCATATTTTCATCAACTTTACTACCAGCCTGATGAACACTATTACCAAGTAATTCTTGTAAAGATCTTTGAAGCAAATGTACAGAAGAATGATTCTTCATAATAGCAAGTCTCTTTTCTTTAAGAACATGAGTAAGAATCTTATCTCCCTTATTTACAATACCATCAAGTACCTTAACATATAATAAATGTTGTCCATTAGGAGCCTTAATAACATCCATAACCTCTAATTTACAATTATCATTTTTTAAATATCCCGAATCAGATACCTGACCACCACTCTCAGCATAGAAAGGATTTTCCTTAAGAAATATATAGCAGTCCTCACTAGAAGAATCCACAAATACATTATCCTTCATAATATCCATAACTTCAGTTTCTAATCCCAATTTTTCATAACCAACAAATTTACTTTCTTTCTTATAATTAATAAGTAAATCATTCTGTAAATTCATACTAGCTTCAACTTTTCTACTATTTCTAGCAAGTTCCTTTTGTGCACTCATATAAGCATTAAAACTATCAGTATCAACCTTAAATCCCCTTTCCTCAGCAGCTTCAATAGTAAGTTCAATAGGATAACCATAAGTATCATATAATTTAAAAGCATCTTCTCCGCTAATAACCTTAGTACCACTATCAAATAATTCCTCTAATCTCTTTTCACCAGCTAATAAAGTCTTTTGAAATAATCTTTCTTCTTTAGCAATAAGTTCTTTAACTTTACTCTTAGTACCAACTAAATCAGGATAAGTATCTTTATAATTTTCTACTACTACATCAACCATATCACTTAAAAATTCTCTATTAATATTAAGTTTCTTTCCCATTCTAGAAGCTCTTCTAAGAAGTCTTCTAAGAACATATCCTCTACCTACATTTTCAAATACAGCTCCATCAGATAAAGCAAAAGTAAGTGTTCTAATATGATCTGCTATTACCTTAAATTCCATTTGACCCATATATGGAATAGAACAAATTTCCTCTATTTTCTTCATAATAGGCATAAATAAGTCAGTCTCATAATTAGTCTCAGTATCTTGCATAATACAAGCCATTCTCTCAACACCCATACCAGTATCAATATTCTTACTAGGAAGTTCAGGATATTCTTCTCTCTTCAAACCTTCAGTAGCATTAAACTGACTAAGAACATTATTCCATATCTCAATATAACGATCATTCTCTATTTCTTCTTGTAATAACTTAATACCCTTGCCTTCTTTATCATACTTTTCACCACGATCATAAAAAATCTCCGTATCAGGTCCAGAAGGTCCTGGCCCTATCTCCCAAAAATTACCATCTAATTTAACTAAATGAGAAGGTTTAACACCTAAACTAATCCACTTATTATAAGAATCAACATCATTAGTATAAACCGTAATATATAGTTTATCTTTATCCATATCAAAATATTTAGGACTAGTAAGTAATTCCCACGCCCAAGTAAGAGCCTCATCTCTAAAATAATCACCAATACTAAAATTACCTAACATCTGAAAAAAAGTATGATGTCTAGCAGTCTTACCTACTTCTTCTATATCCCCAGTTCTAATACATTTTTGACAACTAGTAAGTCTCCTATTACTAGGTACTACAGTTCCATCAAAATATTTCTTAAGTGGCGTAACACCAGCATTAATCCAAAGTACTGTTGGATCATTCATTGGTATTAAAGGAGCAGAATCAACTTCTGTATGTCCCCTCTCACAAAAGAAATCCAAATACATTCTAATAATTTCTCTTCCTGTTAACTTCTTCATATTATCTCGTCTCCTTATATATATCGTATATATCTTTTTCTAATTTATCTAAAGTATCATTAGTAACAATGTAATCAACATCATTATAATTATCCATAGCTATCTCTGTAACATGTGCCTGCTCTTTACTATCTAAACTAGTTTCAAAATTAATCCTCTCTACTTTAATAACAACCACATTATCAAACTTCTCTCTAACACTATCTATCTCTCTAGGAAGTCTAATATCTGGTACAATAATAGCATCATAAAAATAAGAATAAATCTCAATATCATCAAGTTGTCTTTCAATAAACATCTCAGCTTTATTAAGTTTATTTCTAATAACATCAGTTCCAAGCTCTTGAAGTAACTTTCTAGGTTTAGATTCCTCACTACCATCCCAGTCAGTCATCTCCATTGCATAAAATTTAATATACTTACCCGCTCGTGAATAAATAACCTTTTTACCATCTTCTTCATAGAACTTCTTAAGAAATCCCGCTATCGTATCTTTACCATGTCTAGCCCTACCACAAATCAAATAAATTTTAGGTTTTTTATTTTCAATATTCATACTATTCCTCCTCAAGATATTTCCCTTTAATTATACCAAATAATAAGGTATAAGTAAATTATTTTTTTCATATTATTTTACTAAAAGTTTACATCTAGTAAATTTATTAAAAAAACTTAATATTTTTCTTGATAAAATTCCCTATAAAATGATATAATCTAATTAGAGGTGGAAGATATGAATAAAAAGAATAAAAATGGAAGATTAATTGTAATTATGGGAGCTATTGCCATTATCATAGTAACAGTATGTGCTTTTAACAAAAATACCCTTAGATATAAATATTATGAATATTCAATTGAAAAAAAATACTCTTCTTCCACTACTAACGAGTATTATGTCGATGATAACTTTAACTATGTAGATAATTATACCGGTATGGGCATAAATAATCATAAAGAATTAATTAATTTTATATACTACACCTTAAATAGCGGTACCAATCATACCGAAAGATATATTACTAAAGATTATACAAACTATTTAAATGATATTAATATGTTAACAATAAATAATGGTGAAGGCTTTAAAGAAACAATATCATTACTAAATAATTTTGTTCATCCATATAACAGTTCAAATAATATCAAATTAAATTATGGTGGTGAATATAAAATAGGAATAACCATAAACAAAGCCTATAGCAATGAAGAAATAACAAAAATAAACGAAGTAGTAGATAAAGTAATAAAAGAAAAAATAACCAATAATATGCCTACTAGAGAAAAAATAAAAGTAATTCATGACTATATTATAGATAATGCCGAATATGATAAATTAAAATATGAAAACAAAAATGATACCACTTACAAATCTAACACTGCATATGGAGTCCTAATTGAAGGATACGGTACATGTAATGGCTATGCCGATGCCATGGCTATCTTCTTAAATAAATTAAATGTCATAAATTACAAAATAAGTAATGAAGAACACATTTGGAACCTAGTATACCTAGATGGTAAATGGTATCACCTAGATTTAACTTGGGATGACCCAATAAGTGATATCAATGTAAATAGAGATACTTACTTCTTAATAACTACTAATACTTTAGAAAAAATAAATGATGGTACCCATAAATTTGATAAAAGCATTTATATAGAAGCAAAAGACTAACAATTTAGTCTTTTTTTCATTATAACAATAAATATAAAACTACCCACTACTGTACATATCATATCACCAATAGTATCATATAAACCAATATCTAAATATCCACCATATCTATCCATAAAATCAATATCATTAACCATAACCTTATCAACATATATATCATGAGATAAATATGTAGAACTAATATTTCTAATAACAGTATCCTTCTGCATATCCGTACCAATAACCCTATCCATCGAAAACTCAAATATCTCCCATACACTTTCAGTCATCATAGCCAAAGAAAAAATAAATAATATCACAAAATAAATACTTCCCTTAATCTTAAAATATCTTATCAAATATAATCCGGCATAAGAAACAATAAAAGCAAAATAAGTATGCATAACAATATCAAAGCACCATGCATCAACATAAAAATGATATATTTCTCCCAATATCTCAGTACTAAGAATAAAAACATATATAAGTATCTTAATACCATTACCAAACCCTAACTTCTTACCAATAACATTAGTAATAACCATAAATATCAAAGATAATACACAAGCAAAAATAGTAGTCATATCCCACTTAATTAATCCACTAATCAAATAAAACATAACTACTATCAAATATAATAAATCAATTTTTTTCATATACTCACCTATCAAAGTATATGATTATTTTTCTTCCATATCAGTAATTTTTTTATAATTACTTAACTTTCCTCCCAATAAAGTAAAATCATCTTTATAAATAGCCTTATCTAACGAAACATCTATATTCATATAATCATTTTTAACATAAACATTTTCATTATTCAAATCAATAACTCTATCAGTATCACTTTTCCTATCGTAATATTCAACCATATTAAGATAAGAACAACTAACATAAGACATTGGACTGAGTTTAATTTCTTGATCACCAATAACTAAAGTAACTTCATCAATAAAGAAATACAAATCTTTACCATCATATAAAAACATATGATCAAAAGTTTTATCTAACCTTTTAGTTCTTAAATAAATTAAATCATTCTTTACATACAATTCAGATAAAGCATCAACTTGATATATCTTATCTTTCAAAGGAAAGAATACAGCCATTTCTTTAGGAAAAATAACATCTATATTTTTTTTATCAGCAACATATACAGGAGTACTATCTAAACTAACAGAAAATTCTTTGGATTCAAAATTAAGAACAACATTTTTTCTATTTCTTCCTATTTTAGCAACATATTCCATTTTACTACCAGAAAAATATTGATAAACATTAACATCTTTATTATTAGCATATCTATTATTCTTATATTCTCTAGCATACAGAATAACCGCTATCAAAATAACAATTATTAAAAACGCCGGAATCAAAATACTATAATTCTTTTTAATAAACTCTTTCATCTAAATACCTCCTAGTATATAAACTTATCACTAGATTTAACATTTTTTATTACCCTACCATTAGATTTAACATCAGTAAGTAATAATTCTATATAATCACCACTAACAGCATTAACATTAATCTTACCAGTAGTATTACCACTAATAGAAACATTACCACTATAAACTTCTTCATTATTAACATATACTTTCAAAGTACCAGAATCAATATTATAACTATTATCAGTAGTAATCAAATAATTAATATTACCAAATCCAACATTAGTAACTTTCAAATTAACGCTAGGTCTTTTAGTAGTAATATCAACATTATCAAATATCTCAGTATGAGAATTACCTTCTTCATCAATATAAGAATATTTAAAAACAAATTTATAAGAAGTATTAGGAAAAACATTAGAAAGTTCATATCTTGTATCATTCTTATTTAAATAAATAGTATTAATTTTTCCATCATCAACATTTTCAACTTCCATATAAACAGAAGTATATTCTTTATAAGGATCATAAATAACATAATCAATAGTTATATTACTAGTAGTACTAGTAACAGAAATAACAGAGGTTCTCTTTGAAGCCTTTTTAATTTCTTCAATAATAGTATTAGATTTACCATTTCCTCCAGTACCATCTCCAGTTCCTCCACCAGTACCAGCTCCACCAGTACCATTTCCAGTACCAGTAGTATTGTCAGTAATATTAGTAACTCCATTATTAGTACCATTACCAGTATCATCTTCTTCAGGAATCAAATCTTCTTTAGTATAAGTATTAGAGGAACCAATAATCTTTTTTAAATCAATCTTATTACTACCATAAGTTAAAATCTCATTAGCAATATCAAAAGTATAATTAGAAGTAACTATCGTAGTAGCAGAAAACGCTTTCAAATTAACCTTATGATTAACTAATGTAGCATTTCCAACCCTATCCAAATCAATCATTAAGAAATCAGTAGTAGATAATAATCCATCAGCACTCTTAATATCTATATCTACAACTAAGTATTTTCTATCAGCAAGTTTATAAAACTTAGTAAGTGCTGAACTCTTGATAACAGTTTCACCATCAGTAATATCAATATTATCACTAGCTCCTATTTCATAATATTTACCATATAAAATAATCTCACCAGTCTTCTCATTATAACTAATAGCGGTATCACCAAGTTCATAATTTTTATCTTTAAATTTAAGATAATATTCATTATTCCATTTCTTTTTAATAGTACTACTTTCATCTATTTTAATAATTGATTTATCCTTATCAAAAACCAAAGCACCATCATTAACAACATACTCTCTTCTATCTCCTGATAAAAAGAATTTAATAACTAGAGAAAACATGATTATAGTTATAACAGAAATCCCTATAATTATACCAATGTTTCTCTTATTTTTCATATCATATTTTCTCATATTATTTACGACCTTTCTTATTTATTCTCATTTTTAAATGAATAATCAAATACTGTACTATCTCCAAGTTTAAGTACTTTTAACTCATTACTATCTTTATCAGAATAGTAATAAGTAATATTAATAGTATTATTAACACCAAGAGTTTTACCACTAGGAAGTGGAATCTCAACATAAGGATAATTATCCTTATCTAATTTAAATGTAATATTATCTTCTCCAGAAGTAAGAGTTTTACCAATAATACCAGAAGATATCTTTTCTCCACCTTGAACAGTAATACTATATTCAATTCCTTTCAAAGAATTATTTAAATTAGCTGCTCCAACAAAAGTAAGTAAAACTTTATTTTTAGTAACCGCCGTTGGAGTAACAGCACCTAATGAAAATCCTAAATTACTCTTAGTATACTGACTCTTTCTAACATAAACCAAAGACTCTTTATTCTCAAGGTTAATATTATTACGATAAGTATTAGCATAAGCATAAATAACATAATTAGTATCAGCTTTTAAATTATCAAAAACAATCTTAACTGTCTGCTTATCAGTTTCCTTAACACTAACCTCACAAGTTTTACCACTTGCAAACTTACAAGATGGAACTTTATTCATATCTACAACTACTTTGCAATCATCTTCATGCCCAGGACAAGCATTATTGTAAGCAGAATCTTGAAGTTCTACATCATACTTACCACCCCTAATAACTTTATCTTTGTCATCTACCATAATAACATATTCAATACTATGTTTATAGCTACCTCCATCAGCAACCATAACAGCATTCTGATTAACAACAATATCAGGATTCCATAATGCATGTAAACCATTATGTAGTATATCATCACCAGACATTACATCATTATAAAGTTCAAGTTCTTTACCTAAATCAGTAGTAACTGCAATAACTTTAATAGAATAATAACCAGTACCAAATACAAATTCATCTCCAGTAATATCTAAACTATAATTAGCTCTATATTCCTTACCATTCTTACCAATCTTTCTTGTATAAATTTGATTAGTACAATCAGTAGTAGAACAATCTTTTATTTCATCATCATTTCTACTTACAACTTTTTCATATTTTAAATTGCCATCAACATCAGAAATCTGGAATTTAATATTCATATTAACATCAGTCTTAAGTTTAGTTTCAATATTTAATATTCTTTGATTATACATAGTATCCGTAATATTTGAAGAATAACTATAGTTAACAGAATTAAATATATCATCCTTACTAAGTGTTTTAAAACTATTAAGATATTCAATATAACCACTTCTATTATAATCAAATAAAGGTGTTTTAACTGATTTACCATTTTTATTCATATCCGCTGCTATCTTATAATAGTAAATAGTATCAGGATCCAAGCCATCAAAAGTAACTTCGCTTAAATTATCATAATCAGTATTAATAGTTTTAATAAACTCTAAATCTTCAGTACACTCTTCTTCCTCTTCAGAACATACCTTCTTTTTGTAAATATCAATATAGAATTTATATTTGTCATCACTCTTAACAAAATCACTCTTTAATGTATCTTCATCAACAGACAAGTCAACATTAATAGTTGCTCCGTTAATAAGAGGTTTAGCTTTAGAACTAACTTTAGGAATAATACTAGTAAACTTAAAGTTATCATTATTAGATAAAATATTTATCTTATCTAACACTTTTGGATTAATAGTATTTTTATCACTTCTCTCATAAACACCATTTTGTATTTGTGAAACAGAAACATCTTTTTTAATAATATCACCATAATTAACAAATTTCTTACCATTTATATCAACCATATTAACAGTAGTCAAATTAGAAGGAACACCGTTAGTATTACTCAATGTAAATTCATATCCAAAAATACCCATTGGTTTATTATAATTTATAAAAGCATTAGAACTAGTACTTAAGAAATAAACATATTGTCCTGGTGTTAATAAACTAGTATTCTGATAAACAAAGCCTACTTTATTAGCATTTTCTTCAGTTACAAAACCTAAATTTTTAAAATAATTACCCAATAAAGACTTTTGACTAAATCCAATGTATCCAGTATCATAAAAACCTACTACTGAAACTGTTATATCTTTTCCTTTAAAATTAGCAATATCAGCATAATCAATAATATAGCAATTTTTATCACCACAATTCTTAATATCATCACTATTAAATGTAGAAATAACTTTTTGATATTTATCATTGCCAGCACTTAAAGTAATTAAATAAGCAGAAAATCTATTAAAGAAATCACTATCACCAAATACTATCTTAAGTCTATTATCAAAATTTCCATATTCCAAAGAATATCCCATATTAAAATCCTTACCATCATAATATCCATCAAAATAATATTTACCAAGATTAACTTTATTAGCCCCTTCACTATCTTTAACTACAGCTTTAAGATACATAATACTATATATATCTTCATTCTTTAAATTAGATAAAGCAAAACTAGCATAATCATCAAGTTTATCAATATTAACTTCATACTCCGTTTTATCTTCACCTATAGTATAAAATAATGAATATCCACCACCGCTCTTAAGTAAAGCATTATCATAATCAGTTATTTTATATTTATAAGTAATAGTATCTTTAGTACTGCTATCTATAAATAATTTAAATTCAGGATCTTTCTTTATAGAAGTAAACTTATCACTCATAGGTTTATTTGAAGGAAAAGTATTATCAACAGTTCCATCATTATTAGTATCTAGTTGTAAATCATATGAGAACACATAAGAATTACCTCTTCTCATATCTTTATCTACAACAGAAAAATCAGTACCATTTCCTAAGAAGAAATAACTTTCATTAATATCATTATCTACAACTGAAACTTCTTTAGAATCAACTAATACCCCAGCATTATTGTAAACATAAAATTTTATTGCCTTAACAGGACTATCACCTTGAAAATAAGTACCAATTTTTTGCTTATCAAATACCGCTGTCACCTTATATCCTCTAATAGTACTAGCATCTAATAAAGCATCATAAGTAACGCCATAAGTATCTTTATATTCATTAGATTTAGTTTGTTCATTAGTAATTTCATCAACAACAATTGTAGGAGTAGCTACCTCATCCTCAAGTAACAATATTGAAGGAGTTTCAAATACATACATATTATCTAATATTTTAAATTCATTTGTCATAGAAGCATCTTTGGCATCAGTAACTTCAATAGTATAATATCTATTAAGCTTACCGCCAGACATTTCTCTTAAACTATCTAAATTATCAATACCAAACATATTAGAAGTTAAACTAAACTCTTTATTATAAAATCTATCTTTTATATTTTCGGTAACCTTAAATGTTCCAATTGGTTCTGTGGGAATACCATTCTTTACATCACCTTTATATAAATTAAATGTAATCGTAGCAATCTTATCAACAGAATCATCACTAGGATCAGTACTTATCATTTCAGTATTTACAGATATAGGTGTATCAAAACTATATGCATTGCTCTTCCAATTTTGCATCTTAAGTGCCTTAATACCAGTTGTTTTAGCAGTAAAACTACCAATATATTCACCTTTATGTAATTCCCCACCATCGCGCATATCTATATCAGCATAGACTTCAAAAGTATAAGGTGTATTTTCTGCTAAACCATCAACTTTTAAATTATAAGTCATCTTAACTGGATCAAAACTAACTCCTTGTATTGTCCTTTTAATTTTATCAGGTCCATAGTACTTAATACTAAAGTTATTTTTTTGATTATAACATTCCCTTCCTTCATTAGGAATAGTACATCCCTCATCTTTAATTTGCACAACACCACCAATTTGATTGAAAGAAATAAGTTTTTCATCTGGCGTAAATTCTATCGTAGGTTTACCAACAATTTGAAAATAATTACTAAATGCTGTATCAATTTCATTAAACTTATAATTATCATTGTATTGAACAATAACTCTAAAACGATAATCAACATTGCTTTCTAATCCATTCTCACCTAACTTCAATTTTTGATCTCTAAGTTCATCAGAACTAAATTTATAGACAGAATCTGAAGTCATAATACCATCCTCGGTAATATCTTTAGCTTTATATATTTCGTAAGTATATTTAGTAATACTCTTGTCTTCATCTTCAGGTTTATCCATAATAAGAGAAAATTCCTTACCATCACTACTAACTTTTACCGATATATCTCCTAGTATTGGTTTAGCCTTTAAAGTCATATCACTAGTATTAATTGTATATGTATTAACATAATTTAAATTATTAAATACAACAGAATCAACTTTAACATTATACAAGGTATTCTTAGTCAAGTCATTAAAGACAACTATTTTATCTTCATCACTATTATATATAGTTTTAACATTTCCTACCAATTTATTATCACTATCATATAATCCAACGTTAACAGATTTAACATCAGTACTACCAAAATCAATTGAGTAAGATAATGTATCCATAGTAACATATTCTCTAACAAGTTTCAAATCTAAAGTATCAGTTCTAAATACTTTTTGAAAATATTGAATACCAGTACTATTATTTTCTTCACTAATAGTCATAACATAATTAGAATTAGGACTAAGAGAACTAATTGATACATCCTGAACATCACTAACATTAGCAAGTACTTTTCTATAAACAGTTTCACCAGTAGTAGTATTAACTAATGTAAGAAGTAAATTGCCTTTTATAAAATTATCAGTATCAATTACTTGAAAACTAGCATCAATAGTATTAATACCAGATTTAGCACTAACTAAATCAATAGATACCTCTTTTTTAATAACAGTCTTATTATCATCCGGATCTCCTGTTCCATCTCCTACTGTACCATTTCCGTCTCCAGTTCCTCCAGTACCATTGCCATTTCCATCGTTTCCATTTTCATTAGTACCATTTTGACCATTACCATCGGAATCGTTTTGCTTATCATCATTCCTCTTAACTTTATTATCATTAGGAGTAATATTAATATTTTCATCCCCGTCTATTGTCATTTCATCAAGAGTTAATTTAGTATCATCTCCTGATACAACACTCTTATCACCTAAATTAATTTTAATTTTATCTCCGACATAGATAATCGTTCCTTCGCTAACAGTTTGATAGCTTCCTTCTTGGTTTTCAATTTTAACAACGCCATCTTCTACAAATAATATTTCAAAATAATTACCACTAAGAGCATCATCACTTCCCGCAAGTTTAATTTTTATATCTTTACCAACTACAATATATTTATTATCAGTAATTTTACCTAAAAAATTACCAAACATCAATGTTTTATCAGCAGTTTCTATAAAATAGCCACCATTATTGTATTGAATAATTGAAGCATCAGTAATATTATAATATGGAATTAATGATGTATTAATATTATCCAAATCCAAAATAACACCATTCTTCATAAAGGATAATGAATTATCTAAATAATGAATAAAATTGTTCTTATCTACACTAACCTCTTTATTATCTGAATTTTTAAATACATATTCGTCAAAAACATTTTCCTTATATACAGTATTATCATTAAAATATAACTTATCACTTTTCGTAGCACTACTACTAATAATATATCCAGCACTATAAAATTCCTTACTACTTTTCCTGGTAAGAAAGATAACTCCTATTGTTAATATAATTAAAGAAATAATACTAATACCTAAAATAATCCAAAAATTTTTTCCGCCAATCTTCTTCATTCTCATCACCAATACCTATTCTTCTTAAATTATATCAAAACAAGCCTAAAAAGTCAATTATTACAAAATAGAAAAAAATAAACTTTTTTCACTTTAGAGGTTTACAAATAAAAAAAAATATAATATAATATTAAATGTATTTGACAGATGTCTCCTTAGCTCAGTTGGTAGAGCAACTGACTCTTAATCAGTGGGTCTAGGGTTCGAATCCCTAAGGGGACACCATTTTAGGTAGTAAATTCAAACAGAGATGTTTGAATTTTTTGACCCTTTAAAGAGAAAATATAATGAATGGAGAAGAATAAAAGTGACAAAAGAAATTTATACAGGAAGTAAAGAAAATTGTAAAGAAGGAAATTTAATACTTATAAATGAATCATCTGATGATTCAAAATATAGAGTTATAGATAAACTTATGTTTAATGAAGAGTTAGTAGAAGTTTTACCAGACATAGATAGTGGAATGCAGGAGATTATTAAAAGTTTTTACTATTCAGAACTATATTATAATAAGGTTTTAAAACATATTGACCCTATAGAATTATTAGAAGAGTTAGGAGATAATCCAATATTAGTTTCTAGTAAAGAAAGTAAAGAATTTGATTATAGACACTTGGTTGCGCTTTACTTAGAATTATTTTTAGGAATAAAATCAAAAGAAATATTAATAGATGAAAAAGGAAATATAAAAAATATTCCAAGACCAGATTATTTAAAATCAATGCTTGAATCTGTTATAAAAAGAAATTATCCTATGAATGGATTTGATAATATAAAAGATGCATATAGCTATAATAAAAATAGTGAAGATGTACTACATATAAAAAGATTGACTATAATTTAAGAAAAAATTATAAATATTTTCTTCTTTTTCGTGGCTTAAATATTATTTGAAAATAAAAAAGTCAAATATTATATAAGTGAAAGGAGGAAAATATGCTTAATATAAAACAAAGACAACAAAATTTACAAACTTATTATTTATTTTATAATGGAAAGATTGATGGTATTGAAGGCGTAAATACAAAAAAGGCCTATAGATCTTTTCAAAAGTTTGTAGGGATAACAGTAGATGGAATATATGGAAGAAACACAAATGAAAAATTAGTAGGAGTAATAAAAGATTTACAAGGAAAGTTAAATTCACATGGTTATAATTTGGCAGTAGATGGAATTGTTGGAAATAATACAATAAATGCAATAAAAGATTTTCAAAAGAAAAATGGATTAGCAGTAGATGGAATCGCAGGAACAAATACATTTAAAAAATTAGACAATGAAAATAGATCAAGTACAAAATACAGATTTCCAGTAAACTATATCTATGTAAGTCAAACATATAAAAGTACACATAAAGCTGTAGATCTTGGATGGAGTAGTAAGTATTATGGAAGAAATCAAGACATATATGCATGTTATGATGGAACAGTAATAGTTAATTCATATGCGAGTGACGCAGGAAATTATGTGGCTATTAGACATGATAATGGAGATATAAGCAGATATTTACATTTAAATAGTAGATCAAATTTAAAAGTAGGTACTAGAGTTCAAAAAGGAGAAAAAGTAGGAATAATGGGCACAACAGGTAGAAGTACAGGACCACATTTACACTTTGATTTAACAAAAAATGGTTCTAGGGTAAATCCTCTTGATTACTTATATGTTTATAGCGGTCAAATAGTAAATTCAAGTTCACAAAGTTTAGTAAGATATATTTAGACATAAGTAATTTACAAAATTAAAAATCCTTCATTTAATAATAGTGAAGGAGGTAACATATGAAGCAGAAAGGATTAATAGTATCATCAGATAATTTATTATCATCTTACAAAGATTTAAGTGATATTGAATTTGTAATTATAAGATTAGGTTTTACAGATTTTAATACAAAGAAAACAAAACATATAGATAGTAAATTTTATGAAAATTATGAACTATCAAAAAAAGAAAAATTAAAAATAGGCTTATATTATGAATCTCGTGCAGTAACAATAGATGAAGCAAAAGATGAAATAGAATATTTTCTTCATTTACTAAAAAATAAGACCTTTGATTATCCAGTTATTATTGAATATGAGGATAATCATAACACTATTATTTATCATCCTTCTAGTCAAAAAAATATTAGTAAAGATATGTTTTTAAAGATAATTAATTATGAAGTTAATGAACTTAAAAAAAGTGGTTATGATGTAATAATTAAAACATATGAATCTTGGTATAAAGACATATTTATTAAAAATGTAGAAAATGTAAAATATTTTCTTGATGATAATAAAGAATATTTTGATGGTATATTGTATAAGGAAAACGATATTGTAATTAATAATTTAGATTGTAAAAATGTAAAAATAGAATTATCTGTTAGAGAAAATAACCTTCTTCTAAAGATAAAGAAATATATTAAAGCAGGGTATAAGATTATTAAGAAAAAAGTAGGAAAGTAGTGATATTTTCCTATTTTTGCGTAAAAAAGTAAAAAAAATCAAAAAATATCTTGCTTTTTATCTATTATTATTGTAAAATTAAATAGCATTGTTCATTTAATAATGTTTTGGACCTATAGCTCAGCTGGTTAGAGTGCACGCCTGATAAGCGTGAGGTCGATGGTTCAAGTCCATCTAGGTCCACCATTATGATATGGCCAGTTGGTGAAGTGGCTTAACACACCGCCCTTTCACGGCGGCATTCACGGGTTCGAATCCCGTACTGGTCACCATTTAAGAATTTAAATCCTTTATTGGATTTTTTTTTAACTTTTTATTTAGTTATGTTATAATGTAAATATAATATTTGAGGTGATTAAATTGGCAAGTATTAGTACATATGTAAGAGACTATGGTAATAAAACATTTTTTGAAGAACCATTTAATGAAATAGATAATGTTGTGTTTTCTTCATTAATATATTTGAATTATGAAGATATAGTACCAGAAAATAGAAAATACATAAGATTAGAAGAAGCAGGAATAAAATATTTAGAAAAATATAGTTATTTTGAAATAAGTAAATTAGGAATAGCTCAAAAAGTTAGTTATCAGTTATTAAAGCAAGTTATTAATACAGTTAGATATAAAGATGTTCTTATGTATAACTTTAAGTATATTGCAGACTCTGATAGACAGTTTGGTGCGGTATGTTTTAAAGTTAAAAAGAATTTTACCTATGTTGCATTTGAAGGAACTGATAATTTATTAAGTGGATGGAAAGAGGATTTTGAACTATCTTATAAATTTCCTGTTCCAGCACAAACACTTGCAATAGAATATATAAATAAATGTGTTAGATTTTATGATAAAAATGTAATGGTTGGTGGACACTCAAAAGGTGGTAATTTAGCACTTGTTTCATCAATGTTTGCAAAAAAACTTGTAAATAAAAAAATAAAGAAAATTTATAGTAATGATGGACCGGGTCTTAGAAAAGCAGAAATTGAATCAGATAATTATAAAAAGGTAAGAGATAGACTTATTCATATTGTACCTAATTATAGTTATATTGGTGTTCTTTTAAGAAATGATAAATTTAAAGTTATAAAATCAACAAGAAGAGATTTTATGGCACATTCTGTTTCAACTTGGCAAACAGATGGTACTTTTTTTAAAGAAGCATCTTTAAGTAAAATAAGTTCAAATTTAAGAGAAAGTATTATTTTATGGCTTGATGAACATGATGATGAACAAAGAAGAAAGATGATTGAAACAGTATTTGAAGCACTTGAAAAAAGTGGTATAAAAGATACTAATGATTTCTTTAATATAAAAAAATCATTTAATATTGTAAAAAATATTAGAAATGTAGATGATGAAACTAAAGAACTTGTTATGAGTCTTATACAATTTAATATAAATTATTTGATAGAAAACAGTTAATAGAGCATTTTTTTGACAGAAATGTTCTTTTTTGATATTATATATCACGCTTTAAACGAGGTGATAAATGTGAAAAAGATAGATTTACAAGATTTTACATTAGAAAGTTTTGATTATGATAATAAAGAACATGTTAGTATGATAAATAAATTTGATTGGGATAAAGAAATAGATAAATACATTATAAAATATGATGATTCTTTTTCTGATCAAATAGCTAAGTATGAAGAAAAACGTTCAAATGATATATATAATACATTATATATGGTTAGATTGTTGCTAACAGATGAAATAATAGGTGCATTTGGATTGGATGGTCCAAAAGAAGATTTATATCTTGAATATGCTATTTTAAAAAAATATAGAAATAAAGGATATTGTTTATCATTACTTAAAGAATTGTTAGAAAGAATAAAGGAAGATACTACACAAATAAGTCTTTTAATAGATAGAGATAATGAACCAAGTAAGTGTTTAGCACTTAAGTCTGGTTTTGAAAAAGTTTGTGAAGATGAATATAATTATGATAAATATCAAATAAAATCTTAAAATTAATATTGACCTATCGCGTAAGAAATGGTAAAATTATATTGCGCGTTGGAGTGATACTCAAGAGGCTGAAGAGGCGCCCCTGCTAAGGGTGTAGGGTGGGTAACTGCCGCGAGGGTTCAAATCCCTCTCACTCCGCCATTAATGAAATTAATCCCGTTCGAGGGATTTTTTTGTTGCACAAATATATGAATTTTTATTCATATATTATTGACTTATGAATAATATAGTAGTACAATACATATGAATGGAAATTCATATGAAAGGAAATTTTTATGGAAGAAATTATTATAGATAAAGAAAGAGTAAATAAAGTTTTAAATAGTATTATTGATGATGAAAAAATGTTTGAGCTTGCGGAAGTTTTTAAACTTTTTGGAGATACTACTAGGATGAAGATATTTTGTGCATTAAAAGAAAGTGAGTTATGTGTTTATGATATTGCATATATTACAAAGAGTACACAATCAGCAATATCTCATCAATTAAAATTATTAAAAGATTCTAATCTTATAAAATCAAGAAAAGAAGGCAAAGTAGTTTACTATTCACTTGATGATGATCATGTTGAAAAAATATTAGAGAAAGGTCTTGAACACATTGAAGAAATATAAATATAGATTAAATAATCTAGATTGCGCAAATTGTGCGAATAAAATAGAGGAAAGATTAAAAAAAGAAAACAATTTAAGTGATGTAGTTGTAAACTTTTCATCACTAACATTATCTTTTATGTCTAATGATGATATAAAAATAGAAGATATTAGTAATATTGTTACTAAAATAGAACCAGAAGTAGTAGTTACTAAAATAGATGAAGAAGTAAAAGAAACTAAAAAAAATTATAATTTAATAAGATTAATTATTGGCGTTATAATTGCTTTACTTGGATTATATGTTAATTTTAATAATGAAATAATTAATAAAATACTTATTATAGCGTCATATGTTATTTTACTTTATAGAACATTTAAAGTAGCAGTTAAAATGCTTATAAAGTCACATACAATTAATGAAAATGCACTTATTACAATATCCGCAATTGGTGCTTACTTTGTAGATAAACAAATGGAAGGATTAATGGTTATAATACTTTATGAAATAGGTAAAATATTAGAAGAAAAAGCCGTTAATAATTCAAGAAATTCAATTAAAGATTTAATGAATATAAAACAAGACTTTGCAAATAAAGTTGTTGGTGATAAAACAAAAGTAATAAATGTAGAAGACGTAAAAATTAATGATATATTAATAATAAAAAAGGGTGAAAAAATTCCAGTTGATGGAATAGTTATTGAAGGTGAAACTAAGTTAAATTTATTTTCTTTAACTGGTGAAAGTGACCTAGTTAATAAAAAAGAAAATGATGAAGTATTATCTGGATCAATAAATGAAGGAAAAGTAATAAAGATAAAAGCAACTAAATTATTTAATGATAGTACTGTTTCAAAAATATTATCACTTATAGAAGATGCGACTGATAAAAAATCAAAGACTGAAACATTTGTCGCAAAAATGGCTAAGTATTATACTCCAATAGTACTTATAATAAGTGTAATTACATTTATATGCTTTATACTTTTCACAGATCTTACAACATATGAATCAATTTATAGAGCACTAGTATTTTTAGTTATATCTTGTCCATGTGCAATTGCAATTTCAGTACCACTTTCATATTTTACTGGTATTGGTGTATCAAGTAAAAATGGAATATTAGTTAAAGGTAGTAACTATCTTGATTTACTTTCAAGAGTTAACAAAATAGTATTTGATAAAACGGGTACATTAACAAGTGGCGCATTTGTAGTTACAAGTTTTAACTTACTAGATAATAGTTATAGTGAAGATTATATTTTAAAACTTTATGCATTAGGTGAAAATTTATCAAATCATCCAATTGCTAAATCAATAATGAATTATGTAAATATAGATGTAAATGAGAAAGTAAAGAATCATAAAGAAATAGAGGGCCTTGGTGTAAGTTATACATACGATGATAAAAAAATAAAAATCGGTAACAATAAAATGTTTGATATAAAAGATGATGGTTCTTTAAATATTTATTTATCCATTGATGACAAAATAGTTTCATCACTTACTATTAATGATGGAATAAAAGAAGGAGTAGAAAACACTTTAAGTGAATTATCTAAAAAAGGTATTGAAACATATATGTTTACGGGTGATTCAAAAGAAAATGCTCTTTCTATATCAGAAAAATTAAATATAGATAAAGTTTATTATGAACTTTTACCAACAGAAAAATATGAAAAATTAGAAGAATTATTAAATGATAAAGATGTAGTTGCCTTTATAGGTGATGGAATAAATGATGCTCCATCTCTTAAAAGAGCAGATATTGGAATATCTATGGGATCTATTGGTTCATCATCAGCGATTGAAGCAAGTGATATTGTTATTATGGATGATGATATAAGTAAGATTAATAAAGCAATAAGTATTTCAAATAAAGTAAAAAGAATTATAAAAGAAAATTTAGTATTTTCAATAGGTGTAAAAATATTAATATTAGTTCTTAGCGCTATTGGAATTGCAAATATGTGGCAGGCAGTATTTGCGGATGTTGGTGTTACAATTATCTCAATATTAAATACACTTAGAATAATGAAAAAATAGTCCATTGTGGGCTTTTTTTGTTATAATGAAATAAAGAGGTGCTATTATGGAAAATACAATAGAAGTTGTATCTAATTTATCTAGTAATGGATTACTTTTAAAATCATCTATTAAAAATGAGAATATAGTTCTTTTAGATATGCATTTAGATATTGGAGATTTAAAAGATTTAAAAAATTATAAAAGAAGTTTCTTAAAAAGTATAGGATATAATGTGGATGTTGTTGACTATAGTAATAAAATTAAATTTTTGTTAGATAATGCTAGAAATAATAAGAAAATTAGAATTTGGTCTAGTCATAAAAATTCAAATGAATACATGACAGTTTTTTATATTTGTAATTTGTTAGAAAAATATGATGCAGAATTATATGTAGTATATTCTGATGAAATATCTAGTGAAGCAAAAAGTGTTGGTGAGTTAGACAAAGAAGAGATAAAAAATGTAGATGCTTTAGAGAGAAAACTGTTGAAAGAAGAAATAATAATGTATTCAAAAACTTGGAATAGTCTATTAAATGATAATAGTGATATAAGATATATTTCTTTTGATAATACAATTAAATCTTGCAGTTATGATTATTTAGAAGAAAAAATATTAAATGAGTTAAAAAAATATAATGAGGTAAGAGTAGGTAAATTTATATCAAATCTTAAAATTGATTGTATAATTACTGAAATTGATTATTCTGAGTATCCATATTTAGTTGAAAGATTAATAAATAAAGGTGAAATTAAAGTTATTAAAAAATGTGATGATTTATTTGATTGTTTAATAAAAAAAGAAAAATTTATTAGTAACAAAAAAGGTGAATATACAGATTTATATGATGAAAATAAAAATTTAACAGGAGAAAAATTATTTAGAGA